>Ga0209500_10000274_pt1 | contig 46179 bp, 26 predicted proteins | sample S_140212_EF_Meta_FD_187323 | JGI IMG/M metagenome (GOLD analysis project Ga0209500, IMG submission 187323) | Freshwater microbial communities from Lake Simoncouche, Canada to study carbon cycling - S_140212_EF_MetaG (SPAdes) (version 2) | ecosystem: Environmental > Aquatic > Freshwater > Lake ... | reverse complement strand
ATATATTACCTACTATTTCAAACTTACAACCATCATCATTGTATCCCACTGCTGGATATGTTAATTTAAATGATGTTAAAATGGCTAGTTATTTTTATTCTGGACTACCAACAGCGCAAAATGCTGCCGGAACTACAATTCCTATTAGTCAATTCTATGTGCGTGATTATGTTTGGTTAGCAAACTATCTTTCAACATGGCAAGTTTATACTCCGGCTAGTTTAGGATCAGTTATTAATGCTAAGAACAATTTAAACAACACTGTAACTATAACATTCAGCCAAGCACACAACTTGACAAGATATGAATCTTTTGCAATTGTTAATTTTAATGTTGCAATTGATAATTATTACATTGTTGCTGCTATAGTGGATCCGTTCAATGTCATCATAAATCTTTCATTAAACCCACAAATAAAAAACATTAACGGTCAAGGTGTTGGGTTTAGATTACAAAGTCAACGTGTGGCAACTGCACCTGAAATAGGTACCTTGCCATTGTTAGACAATGAGTTTAATAAATTAAAAGTGTGGGTTGATACTAACAATGATGGTAGCTGGGCTGTATATCGCAAGAGTTTAAATTATCAATATGATAAAGAAATTGTAAATCCAGCGAGTGAAACTTTTGGTAGCGCAGTCGCATACACTTCTAGTTTTGGTTACCTAATAGGTGACAGCGTAACTGGTGAAGTATATCGTTATAGATATGACGCAATCAATGATTCTTACATATCATTCCAAACAATAACACAAACCACATCATTTGGTGCAAACATATCGTATATTAATAACTTGTTTGTTATTTCTCAACCTACGGGAACACCTAACGTTTATGTATATCAATATATTAATACGATTGCACTAAACACACTATCATTGTGTCAAACTATTGCAGCTCCGGGCGGAGTAACAACATGGGGAACTTCAACCGCATTGTCAGGTGATCAAAACTGGCTTTATATTTCTGACATTGATAATAATAGTGTTTATGCTTATCGCAGAGCAGCTTATAGTGTTACTAGTGGTAATTTTATTTCAGGTAATACTTACACTATTACCAGTGAAGGTACTACTGATTTTACACTAATTGGAGCATCTAGTAATATTGTTGGAACAATATTCTTAGCAACCGGAGCCGGCAGCGGCACGGGGACTGCTACAAACTCTACATATGAATTTGCACACATTATTGACGGTGACGCATTGAGTTTAACTACCGCAGGCGATAACTTTGGTTATAGTATATCAACTGATTATTACGGTGATTCTGTGGTTATTGGAACTCCTCAACAAGATTATGATGTTGACACTCAGAATTACGGATATACTTATGTGTTCGCTAGAACCGTTCAGAATTTTGAATCACAAGCAAACAGTCAAGCATATATTCCGATAGCATTGCAGTTAGCTTGGACACCTATTACAGTTACACAAACCGCAACTGCAACAACCGCATCAACTGATAGAATTACTGTTAGTGATAGTACTGGATTTACTATTGGTGATCCTGTAGTATTCTCGGGTACTATCATATCTGCTGGGGCGATTTCACAGAATACAGTATATTATGTATTGGCTAAACCAACATCAACTACATTTACTATCTCATCTACCCGCAATGGCGATGTCATACAATTATCTGATGATACTGGCACTATGACAGTAACAGTTCAGTCAACACCTTTGTTTGTTCAAGTTAATGGAACTTCACTTGCAGATAACTATTACGCTGTAATCGGTTCTACATTAAACATCTATAGCGGAGCAACACCTACATTAAATGCAGGGGACATAGTAAATGTAAGTGGTTCTAACTTTGTGTTAGCACAAACATTAACTAATGAAGAAACACCAAGAGTTGGTGTTCAATTTGGTTTAAGTACAGATACTAATACATTTGCAAATGAAATATTAGTTGGGGCTCCGTTTGAATTAAGTGCAGAGAACTACGAAGGTGCTGTTCATAGATACACGAATGGTGGCGAAAGATATGGATCTATCATTGGCACGACTGCATGTAATATAACTACTCCTAGAACTATTCTGTTGAATGGGTACAGAGTTGTATTACCAGTTGGCAATGCAACCACAGTAGCAACAAGTATCAACTTATTAAACCTTACTAACATACAAGCAAGTGCAGTAAACAGTAACTTAGTAATATCACTAATTAATGTTGATTTGGGTATTGCAGGTAACAAACTAACATTAACTGTATTAGATACAGATGCATTAGGTGAAATGGGAGTTGTATTGTACAAGCAAACACAAAAAGTATATTGCCCGCATGTGCAAGGTCGTACTCAGTTTGGTACTGTAGTAAAATTTGACAAGTCTAATTCAGGTTCATTTATAGCAAGTGCTCCAGTTGGAACCAGATATTCTAGTACAACATTTGACTTCTTTGACGATGAAATAGACAATGACACTGTATTTGATAACAACGCCACTCAATGGGTTGACACATTTACTAACGCAGGCGCGGTGTACATGTTTGACTATTTGGCATTGTACAATGAAAATATAAATAATCCTGGTCAATTTGTATACGCACAAAGCACAAATGCCCAAGACTTAGATTATGGCGCACAACCATATTATGGATCTGCCCTAGATTTTAATAACAATAGAGTTACCATTGGTACACAAAACTTTGCTCCAACTGGATACGCCAACGATATCTTTGGGCAAGTTGTTACTTATGTAAGTACAGCAAGCACTCCAGATTGGGCAGTGTATAGAAATTCTTCACCAATTGTTGATGTTAACGGAATATTCAATATTCAACTGTTTAGTGCGAACACTAATCAAACCTTAGAAAACTTAGATTACATTGATCCTCTACAGGGAAAACTATTGGGGGCGGTATCAGAAAATATTGATGTTGTATCAAACATAGACCCAGCAGCATATAATTCAGCAGGGTCTACCCAAGGTGGAAAAGTTTGGGCAGCAGATAAAGTGGGTAGTCTTTGGTTTGATACATCAAACACTCGCTTTATGAACTATCATCAAAATGATGTAAAATATAACAGTCAATATTGGGGTAGAGTGTTTCCTGGAAGTAATGTAACCGTTTATTCTTGGATTGCAAGTCAATCAACACCTTCACAATATGCTGGATCAGGAACACCATATGATGTTAATAGTTATTCTATTCGTGGAATAATTAATGCAGAAGGATTGATAACACCAATTTATTATTATTGGGTAAGAAATACAAATATTGTATTTTCCTCAATAGGTAAAACATTAGCAGATAGTACACTTGAGTCGTATATTTCACAACCACAACAATCTGGTATCAGTTACTTTACTTCATTGTTACCTAGTGTATTTGGATTGTATAATTGTGCTGAGTATATTAACACAAAAGATACCGTATTGCATATTGGTTATTCAGAAACCACTAATGATGATGTAGCGCATAATCAATATAGTTTGATTCGTGATGGCTACCCCGAAGATTTCTTAAGTGGTTTTCCTGGCTCAGGTGCAGCATATCAAAATCACACAGCCGTAGGTATAACAGAACCCATTGGTTTATACAATAGAATGCTAGACAGCATGTGCGGAGTTGACAATGCCGGCGGAGTTGTACCTGATCCATTATTACCAAAAGCGGTGCAAACTGGTATATTAGCTAGACCAAGACAAGGTTTCTTCTATAATAGATTTGGCGCACTAGAAAATTACTTGCAGTATGCTAATACTGTATTAGCACAGTTTCCTATTAATGAGATAAGAAATCCTAAATTTTTATATAGAACAGGTGAATTCTTTGATACTACTAACTATTGGAATACTATTAATTGGTGGGCGGTTGGATATAACGATAATACTAAATCATCAATACAAGTTCCTATATATGCAGATTTGTCTACACTAAATGTAGCAAATGGTACTATTGTAACAGTAGCATCAAATAGCATAGGTAATTCAGAAACTTACATTTACTCTGGCGCCGGTATCTGGACTAGAATTGGTTTGGCTAACGGTACCATTGAATTTAGCAGCAAATTATGGGACTATGCTGAAGCTATGTTAGGCTTTGGGGATAACTTCTTTGATACTACACCGTATGATGAATATCCATCTATAGAAACACGTTATATAATTCGTGCATTGAATGAAGAAATTTATACTAACGAATTATTAATCTTTAGAAATAAGAGCTTGATATTATTATTTGAATATATTCAAAGTGAAACCATTGAGAGTCAGAATTATTTAGATTGGTTAAACAAAACATCATTTGTAGATGTTTCTCACACTATTCGTGAATTGCTTCCTTTAGAAGTGTTCCGTTCTGATAATCAATTGTTCTTAGAAGGGTACTTGAATGAAGTTAAACCATATCATGTAGTAATCAAAGAATTTATTTTTAGATATACTCGTACAGACATATTTGAAGGAGATATAACCGACTTTGATTTGCCAGCGCAGTACAATTCAAGCATAGATCAATTTGTTACTCCTGAATTAGTGTATGCAAATCCAAGCGGTGATAATCAATATCTACCATCAGACCCAATCTGGCAAACTGCTCCTTATAGCCAATGGTTTGATAACTATGGTTTAAGTATATCCGGTCAAGATGGATATCAAATATCTGTGTTAGCATCTTATATGTCATTGAATTCAACTTCATGTTATGTTGACAATGTAAATGGTTTCCCCGTATCAGGTATCATAATTCTTGGCGAAGAAATTATGAGTTATGCTAGTAAAAATATAGCAACTAGTGAATTATTTGGAATTTCACGTGGCATAAACGGTACTGCTCCTACAGTACATATTCCCGGTGAAGATATATTCATAAACTTACCTGCTGTACTAGTACTTAATGCAGGTAGAGGTTATATAAATCCTCCTAGAGTTACTGCATACATTGATACTTCTATATATCCTGCACCAAGAGTTATTGCACAATTTGAACCAATAATGAGTTTGGGAAATTTAATTGGAGTAAATGTAATTAATCCAGGTGAAGGTTATGCTGTTTTACCTAATATTGTTATTGATCCTGCATTCACTGTTTCAGTAGATAGTACACAGGTAAATACTGTAACAAATACGATTGGTATAACTAATCCTATATTACAAACAGGTGATTTGGTAATTTATACAGTAGAACTAAATGGCACACCAATCTTAGGATTAATTCCGGGGCAACACTATTATGTAAATCTACTAGAGATTACACCGTCTCCCGTGTTTGCACTTTATGCATCATACCAAACTGCAATAAATGATCATGACCGCATTATTTTATCATCACAGGGTATTGGATCACAGTATTTTAATGTAAGTGCAGTTGCAAGTTGTGTTACTAGTTCAAATCCAACAAGAGAAAATAGTATTGCGTTGAAGTTTGATAGAACAAGTTATACTTCTCAAGTAATTGACTGGGTACCCTCAGGGTTCTATGGATCATTCTACGCCGGAACACTTAATAATAGCACACAGGTTTCATCTTCGGCAATAACATTGGAAAGTTCCTCACCTCCAATAAGTCAGATTCTAGCGAGTGCACATGGTGTAAGTTTTGAAATTTTGAATTCAACCAATCAACAAACATTGACTTGGTCTTCAAGAACAAGAGATACAGTACAAACGTATGGGTCAAGTTATTCTACTATTGCATACAGAAATGCAATAAGAATCAATCCAAGTACAGGCGGCGCCGATGTTGCTGGCGAAATTGGTTCTACTATAGGTTTTTACATTGGCATGCCAATCAAGTTTATTGGATCAACAATTGGAACTACCTTAACAAATGGTGTAACTTACTACGTTAAATCATTGATACAATTACCAAATCTTACTACTAGTGCGCTAGAAGATACTGGCTTCACTATTTCTGCTACTGTAGATAACAACGGCAATCCTGGTGCAGTACTTGCACAAAATACTGCTACCATTGTAACTGCTGGACTTATATTGTACGTAGGAGAATTGACAAATCTTGCTGTATTAACAATCAACTATGATGGAATTAGAACTGCTACTAATACAGTTTCTGGTATTAATAACATTACAGTTCAGTTAACTCCTGCAGGATTAGCAGGAACTACAGGATTCTATTTAGGCACTCCTATATTCTTTACTGGTGATGTGTTTGGTGGAATAGTTGAGAATGAAATTTATTATGTAATAACTATCATTGACAATCAGACATTTACCATGTCAACCGATAGCGATCCTACAACCTTTATTGTAACCGCAACAGCAGCTAGTAATAATTCTATCACATGCGTAAGTGCTACTGGGTTAGCAGTTAATGACCCTATTATATTCACAGGAACAACATTTGGTGGGATAGTTGCAGGTACAACATATTATGTAAGAGAAATATTTTCAGGAAATACATCATTTTCTATTGCAGCAACTTTTAACGGGCCCGCAGTTGTATTGACCAATGCTTCAGGATCATGTACTCTTACAGATCAAACTAATGCAGTAGTATTGACAACTGCTTCAGGTAGTATGACATTAAATGTTGGCCTACCTATAAGTCCAGGACAGATTGAAGGACAAGAATTTGAGTTCTATGAAACTTCTATCCCATATTCTAATGTATCCGGTACTGTTTCTAATCTGTTATCAAGAACGATCAATACAACACTAGCGACTGTTAACAGAATTTGTATACTTGAAGATTTGACAAACATTTATAACAACTTAGAATTCAATATTGCTTCTGATGTGGGTGGACTAACTGTAGCAGGTGAACCATACACCGTTAACGGTTCTGGTACAACAACAGTAAATGTATCTAGCACAAGTAGTTCTGGTAATTGGCTAACACTTCCGTTAGCTACTAATGCAAATCTCACCGATGTATTATATGTTGGTATGCCAATAGTATTCACTGGTACATCATTGGGTGGAATTTCAATTGGTTTAACATATTATGTTTACTCAATAAATGCTAGTCCACCGGCTAGTACAGGACAATTTACTATTTCTGAATATATCTCACTTGATCAAGTATTTGTATTAACAACCAGTAACGGAACAATGGTTGGTACAGGTGATAATTACTTGACCATTAGTGGTGGTTATTCATTAATAAATTCAGTACAAACTGCAAGTTTCAACGCTATACCTGGTACAGCAGTAGTAACAGTGCCAGTTGGTACCGGTAGTGCGTTCCCGAATGGAACTGCTATCACGTTTGGAACATATGGTACTTTACCTGTGCCGTTAAACAGTGTTACTACATATTATGTTATTGGTTTGAGCGGGGATACATTTAATGTATCATACAGTTTAAGTGGAGCAGCAATAGCTACAATAACTGCTGGTTCCGGAACACACAGAGTTGCACAAAATAATGTAACACTAACACAACAAACTATTACTGACCCGGACTTTGATGTTAGCTATATATTGGGAGGATATAGGGCTTCTATCATTTCAACTGGTAGTGGTTACGCAGTAAACAATACTATAACAATACCAGGACTACTAGTAGGAGGAACAACTCCTGCAAATAATTTAGTACTAACTGTTGCAAGTATCAATTCAACCGGTGGTGTTACCTCAACAATTGCAAGCGGAACACCTAATGGAATAGTATCTCAATATTACTTAAAAGTATTGTCAGAAAATCAAGTGGGTGTTTATAGTAATCCTAACTTGACAGCAGCGGTATCAGGAGAAAACTTCCTGTATACAGGTACTATTTCAACAGCCGCAACTGCTACTAGTTCAGTTGGTAATATAGTTACTGTAACAAGTTCTGCAAGTTTTGTTGTTAATGATGCAATCGTATTTACTGGAACAACTTTTGGTAATATTGTATTAGGTCAGACATATTACGTTGCAAGCAAGCCAACATCAACTACGGTAACTATTTCTGAAACAATAAGCGGAACCACTTTTGTATTAGCTACTAGTTCAGGTGCTGATATGACAATGGCTAAATTAGGTGACTTTATATTCTTACCAGAACCATTCTTCTTTAACCCAAGCATTGTAAAATACAACAATCGCTTGTATCAATGTATTGTCAGTAACAATGATGCTGACTTTATCTTTGGTAAGTGGGAATTATTAATCTCTGGTGATAAGAGATTGAATGCATTAGACAGAATTATCGGTTACTATCAACCTACTGTAAATATGCCCGGTGTTGATTTAACTCAATTAGTAACAGGAATAACTTATCCAAACAGTACTTATATGGGTAATGCATTTGCTCCCGCTGATGAATATACGTTAGATGTTGAATTGCAAGATCAACCATTCTACCCATTGGGTGTTGATTTAAAATCTATTATATGGAATGGATTAGTTTACATTGCTGGCTCAGACGCCGAAACATATTCGGCATTTAATGTAAGTGCAGATGCTAGTAACTGGTCAATCAATAAATTATCTAATCAGCCATTATCTATTACTGACTTAATATATGCAGGAGGAAGTTATGTTATTACTACCAATAACAATTCAACCCCTATATTAATAAGTGATAATGGATATACTTGGATTAGCAACGGTTCATTCACTCCATTTGATGGTAACCCGTATGATATAGGAAATTTTGATGTATCATCGGTAGCTGTACCGTCACTATCATTAAATGGTGTAACTTATCAAAACGGAATATATGTTGCGGTAGGACAAAATATTGTAACATCTACTGATTTATATTCATGGACTGAACGTTATGCATTTACTAATGGATTAACTAATACATTCAACGGTGTTTGTTATGCGTCAACTTCTGGATTCACTGGTTTTATTGCAATTGGTTTGGGTCAGCAATTGATAGGTTCAAATGCAGTTAATGTTGCAATCATATATACAAGTCTTGATGCATATAATTGGACACAAGTTTCATTTACTGCAACATCCCTAGGATTTAATAGTATTGCATCAAATAGTCAAACAATAGTAGCTGTGGGTGACGATGGAATCATATACACCAGTTTTAATGGTACTACTTGGTTTGCACAATCTTCAACTGTTGCTAGTAAGTTAAACAACATAATTTGGGATAGTTACAACAATAGATTTGTTGTAGTTGGTAATAACGGAAAAATATTAACTGGTACTAATAATGGTATAACTTGGACAAGCCAAACTTCAGGTGTATCCTCAACATTAGAAAGTGTTGTTTGGAACAATACTGCACTACAATATGTAGCAGTTGGTCTTAATAACACAATTCTAATTAGTGATGCTAATGCAACTACGTGGACAGTCTCTGCAACGTTTGAAACTACCCCTTCAGTATACACAATTCAAGGTGATGACTTTACTCAAGGATACGGTCCAGAAGAATTAGTACCGGGTGTAATAGCTGATACTATTATGATGACAGTAGCTACTCGTCCAGGAACAAACTGGGATGAAACTGTTTATCAAAATGTTGGGTACAACACTGTTTCTACAGAACTAACTCCAGCATCTGGTAATCAGGTTATATATAGTTTTAACAATTTAGTTACGGTACCTGCTCAACTTGCAGTTTTTGTAATAAATCGTACAACTAACTTAAGCACTTCTTTGTATAATATAACTAACTACACAGTTGACTGGGTTAACAAAACTATCACATTAAATACACCTATAACTTATATTGCACCCGATAATACAGATCGTTTAAGAATTGATGTATATGAAGTAGGTAATGGTGACCAGTTGGTTAAAGCTAATACTGATACTGATGCATTGCGTCTTAACACAACTACTGGATTCCAAGAAATATATGTAAACGCAAATTACAGCGCAAGTGTATATCAAGGCTCAGGTGTGATTAGACCAGATACTTCACCAATATATGTAAATGCAATCAGTACTTCTAGTACTACAAATGCAATACTATGTGATAGTGTTACTAATTTTGCATTAAATAGTACAGTAACTTTCATTGGTGTAGTCTTTGGCAATATTGTTGAAAATCAAGTTTACTATGTTAAATCAATTGGACGTACCACAAGTAGAATTACGGTTTCTGCTACATACAATCTAAGTACAGGTACTGCAGGCGAGACATTCTTGTTGACAGATGCAACTGGTGTCATGGAAGCTGTAATTGCAGTTGGAACAGGTTTGACTTGGACTCCTCCGTCAGTACTTCAAAACGGAAATGCATTGTTACTAGGAACTTATGCTTCAGTAGTACAAACAACTGCGAGTGATAACTCAATCACAACGATTAGCACAGGTGGCTTGATCGTGAATACACCAGTAGTATTCAGCAGCACAATGTTTGGTAATATAACTCCTCATGTAGTGTATTATGTGCAAAGTATTATTAGCGTCACTGACTTTACTATATCTGCTACACAAGGTGGACCTGTGTTAGCTTTAACGAATGCAGTTGGTGGTGCTACATTAGTTTCTAACGACTATGCGTTTGCTATTGCTGACAATGGAATTACCGCAGCACTAGTATTTGCAAGTACATATGATGTTACTACGGATTATTTAACATATACGATTATGGGCGAAACATTGCCTGTTCAGTATGGTTACACACTTCCACAAGTTCAACTGTTTAATGGTAATGGATCAGCAGCATCATTTACCTTAACTAACTATACTGGTGGTAATAATCCAAACAATGCAATTGTGGAAATAAACGGGATTAGACAAACTGCGGCAGCTTATACAATAAGCTCTATTACTAATACAATATTATTCAATAGTCCTCCTCCGGTAGATTCTACTGTGGCAGTAACTACTTATAATCAAACTCAGCGTCAGTATTTCAATACTCAATACAACATCACTGGGTCAGGTGTGGGTACTGCAAGTATAACTGTTGGTAGTACTACAAACTTACCAAGTGGATTTGATCAAGATACACCTACAGTAGCAACATTTGATGAAGATAGTCCTACAGTAGTATTATTTGATCAAGCGTTGAACTACTTGACATTAGCATCTGGCACAACAAGTACGTTGATTATAAACAGTGCAATAGTGTTCGAGGACGTTATTGGTGGAATAATAGCTGGACAAACTTACTATATAACAGAAATATTGAATTCTACTGACTTTGTTATTTCAACTCAAGTTGATGGCTTACCTTTTGAAGTCACAACTGATAGTGGATCAATGACTAGTGTGGTTCAAGGATTGTCTGTTGCTAACATTGTTGGAATTGAAAATTCTCTTAGTGATCCGGTAGTGATTATTGTATCCGGTACAGTAGATGTTGATGATTCAGTAATATGTAATTCTACTACTAATTTGATAGAAGGACAAGACATAATATTCAAAGCGAGTATTATTTTAGCTGGTTCAATTGTAAGCACCTATCAATACGAAATCATTACAGTAGGTGATACTGATTGGAACGCAATCGGATATATTGGAACTCCTGTAGTGGGCGGGGTATTTACTTCTATTGGAACAGGAACAGGAACAGGTACTGCATTGCTTGCTAATTTAGGCGGGATCAGTACACTTGGGCAAGTCTACTATGTTAGAGCAATACTAGATGCAACACATTTTACAATTGAAGATCAATCTGGTATTATTATTACTCTTACTGATACTTCAGGTAATAACTTGTATGCGTACAGCGGTGGGCTTGTTGCAGTAAGAGTTATTACTGGAATAAATCATAACTTTATAGAAAATGATTTAGTTCGTATAGACGGGGTAAGTGGTTCGATACAGTTAAACAACAATACATATTATGTAAAAATAATAAACGATATTGCATTTGATTTGTATAATCAACCATACAATCCTGCATATGCAGTAACTAACTACCCAGTAACTGATGTATCATCATATATCTCAGGCGGTTATGCTTGGTTAGATCAATTGTTTACCATTATTGATACTGTTGCAACTCGTACAACTGCGACCGGTAATAGAATTACTGTTGATAGTACTAGCATAATAGTTACTAATACTCCAATATTATTTACTACGTATGGTGCAAACATTGGTGAAAATATATTAGGTGGAATATTAGCAAAAACTCAGTACTATGTATATGAAGTAAACCCTACTATCTTAGCAGGAAATTTTATTGTAGGAAATAGTTACCAGATAATTGAGTTAGGTACTACTGATTGGAATACTGCTGCCGGAACAGTAGCGGTAACATATGCCGTGGGCGATACGTTTACCGCAGCCAATGTAGCGAGTGGAACAGGTCTTGCTTCTGGGTTGCAAGAATTTACGATTACATCTGATAGATATCCAAATCAAGCTCAAGTTTTATTGACTAATGCGACAGGATCAATTAATGTGACTGAATTTGAACAAGTTAATGTTGACAGATTATGGGTAACTGTAAATGGTTACAGAGTTCCATCTAGTTCATTGAAATTGAATCCGTTCAATAACTTGAGTATTTTGACAACTATTCAGACTGGTGACCAAGTTATTGTCACTAGTATGATGCCAACTGCAACACCGAATGAAGAAGTTTACTTGTTGAATGTATCAACTTCAAATGAACCTACTGTTTATAGAGCAAATACTCAAACTAGAACTTGGTTGATTGAACCTCTACAGTTTACTGACACTACAATATATTTGAACGATGCATCTCGTGTCACAGATAGTGTTGTACAGAATGTCACATGTCCTGCAGCGGTTGACGGAAAATATAACATTGGGTTAACTGCTAATAAAAATGCAATATGCCATACTAGTGTTTACAATGTAACAACTTCAACTACAGTAAATCCTGCAAACTTTACAATAATTATTGTAAATGCTGCCCCAATTTTGCAAATCTCTGGTCAGGTTACAGTTGGTGACTTATTGATAATTACTTCACTTGTTGGTCGCTTGATCTATGTTAACGGAGAGCAAATTGCATTCGCAGAATGTGACTTAATTACCAATACAATTAGTCAATTGACTAGAGGTGCAAACGGCACTGGAGTTAGAGATTATACCCCAATATATTCTGAAGTTTTTGGAATAATCCCTAGCAATGTTATGTCGGATGTATTGTATTCGGAAGTTTGGAATCCAATTCCAGGAGTTTACAACACAACTGAAGGTGATCCATTACAGATTGCTTATAGTCAGGGTGCGGATTTCTTAAGAACGGATAGAAACTAAAGATAAATAAATATATGAACGAAAAAGAAGAAAATAAGCAAATCCAGCAGGAAAAAATTGTGCAAAAGCCTAACGAACAAGTGGGCTTTTATTTCTCTTCGGGTATAAAAATAACCGACCCAAATACAAAAGAAGTATTGGTTCAAATGCGAGGTGATAATTAATGTCAGTAATAACACTATCATATAAAGTGGAAGGATTTATTAAAATCTTTGATCCTAATAACGGGGAAATATTTGTAGATAAGAAAAATGCTATAAATTACGAGAACATGTCAATCGCCATTGCGGATACATTAAGTAGTCGCGGTTACGGGGAAATCTATGAAATGGCTTTTGGTAACGGCGGCGCAAGTGTATCTGATACAGGTGTTATTACTTATTTGCCACCAAATGTAACTGGGCAGAATGCTGCACTGTACAACCAAACATACGCTAAGATTGTAGACGATACTAGTGTTTTTAACTTGGATCCTACACGTAACAAGATGACAGTTACCCATACAACCGGTAAGTATTATACTGACATTTTGGTACAATGTTTGCTAGATTACGGCGAACCAGCAGGGCAAGCAGCGTTTGATAATAGTACACAAACCGATAGTTCTTATATATTTGATGAATTAGGTTTGCTTGCTAATTATGGAACCGATAGTTCAGGGTTGGTGATTACAAGATTGTTGACCCACGTGATCTTTCACCCAGTACAAAAGAGTTTAAATAGACAGATTCAAATTGATTACACCGTTAGGATTCAAAGTTTAACGAATTTAGTAACAATATAAGATAAATAACAGATATCGGAGAGATTTCAAAATGGCATACACAATTGTAAAAACTAATGGTCAAGTATTAACGACCATTGCTGACGGTACTATTAATACAACTAGTACTTCACTAGCATTACCGGGTAGAAATTATGCCGGTTACGGGCAATATTTAGACACGAACTTTGTTCATCAACTTGAAAACTATGCCAATTCTGCTCCGCCCCCTAATCCGTTAGCCGGTCAGTTATGGTACGATACAAATTCTAATACTATGTATGTTTGCCCAGTAGATGGAACTTTATCGGCTAGTAGCTGGTTAGCACTAACCTCAACATCTAGCGGTGGCACAACAACATTCGGAGCAGTCACTGTAACCGGAAACATTGGGTCAAATAACATAACTGTGACGAACGGAATCTCTGCTGATACCATTACTGTTCGTTTAGCAACTGTTACAGCTAATGCTACTATAGCAAATGCAAACGTTACTACCGGTAATATTGGAACATTGAACTCTGCTACAATAACAACAGGCAGTGCATCTACTGCGGGTACATTAACCGGTACTTGGACTATCAACGGTACAGGCACTGCGAATTCGGTAGCAGGTACCGGTGTATACATGAATTCAGGTAACATTGTTATCAACAATTCAGGAAACACGTACGGTATTAAAACAGACAAATATATGTACGCTAATGGAACAGCCATAAGTTTTTCAGGTACCTATAACAATGGAAACGTATTTGACTACTTGACAGGAGCAAATACTGTAACTCAATTCGCTGGAGTTATCGCTCCTTCAAGTGTTACAACAGCAAATATTACAACAGGTGGTAACACTATAGCTGGTCAATTTACAGGCAATTGGACATTAACTACTGGTAGTAGATTGAATGCTACATACGCTGACTTGGCTGAACGCTTTGAAGCTGATGCATATTATGATGCAGGAACGGTAGTTGAATTAGGCGGTGACAAAGAAATCACTAGCGTTAAGTACGAATTAAGTGAAGATATTTTTGGAGTTATTTCTGATACTGCTGCTTACTTGATGAATTCGGGCGCAGGTGACAATATAACACATCCTCCTGTAGCTATGACAGGTCGTGTTCAAGTTAAAGTAACTGGTATCGTTAATAAAAGTGATCGTCTAGTTAGTGCAGGCAAAGGATTGGCACGTGCCGCCCAATCAGGTGAAGCAACTGCATTTAATGTTATTGGACGAGCATTAGAAAATAAAACAACAAATGATATTGGAACAGTTTTAGCAATTGTTTCTGTATCTAAATGAGGATAAAAAATGACATACGCACAATACGGTACAATATCAGCAACAGATTTTAATACATTAGTAGGAGGAAATCCTACTACAACGGCTAACACACTTAATGCTACATGGGCTACCGGCGGAGGACAAGCAGGTTATGGACAAACTGCCCTTGCTAACGTAGCGGCAGGCACCACCGTCGCAGCAACAGGACAGTGGGCAAATTTAGTAAATTTAACTGCAAGTGCAGCATCACATCAAGGAAGTTCTATTACTTCAGTGGTTGCCCCGGTTGCTGGTGGAACAATTACTTATCTTTCTGCAATTCCTACTAATTTACAAACTACCTACACTAATAGATTAAATGCAACTACACAAGGCACTACTAGTGCTAATTCTGCCAACCGAGGAACAACTTGGAACAACAATTTAGTCGCAACTTTTACTGCTAGTTTTGCAAATGGTGATGCTGCTAGATACTTCTTTAATGCAGGTGGTTCACTTAAGTTAACATTTAGTCATCCAACTGGTACAACAATTGATAACTCACTAAACGCCCTTGCTACAGCAATCGGCACGGTTGTCGTTGCTGCTCCCTCATCCGGGACTATTACAGTTGCCGCAGTTTCATACAACGGTGTTACTAAGATAGGTGGAAGTGGAACAGTAAATGCAATATCAACTAATTCAGGTTATTGGGGATTGACTACCGCTAATGTTACCATTTTTAAACAATTAGTTGCATCTGCCCCGGTGGGATATACTAATACCAACATCAATATCATTGCAAAAACTACTGCTACAGTAGGATCTAATGCAGATAATGGTAACGTTGTTACTATATATTGTAATTGGGCAGAACTTAATTCTACTGGTCTAACAGCAGCAGCAGGGTCAAACTCAATACTAACTGTAGCTTACCCAGAAACAACTTATACAACTTCTAATTCTTGGGGAACAGTTACTACAACTGCTTCGGTCACCGGCTCATAATTTTTTATGGCAACGTGATATCCATCTAAATACTCTTAGGAGAGTACGATGGATATTAAAAACTTACTTACTGAATCAAAAGCAAGATTCAATCATAATTCGGCTAAAGCATATCTAGCAGAAAAATTCAAATCAAAACTAATTCTGGCCGAACAAGGTGGTTTATGGAAAGCCGATGCCGAAACTATTTCATTGCTCAATAGCTTTACATCAGCTAATCTAGTTCTTATTGATACTTTTAACAGCCCAGTCAAAGTAGATCGTCAACAACTTTTAGAAAAACTTCAACAAACCTACGATACTACCATGGAACAATGGTATACTGAGTGGAAAGAGATTGAGAATAAAAGATGAAACGAGGCGCAATTTTATTTGCTTTCAATACTGAGAAATTTAATTATTATGAAATGGCAGAATATGCTGCCAAACGCATAAATCATTTTCTTAAACTGCCAGTAACAATCGTTACTGATGAAGATTCATATCCTGAAGATACTGAGTATGTCTGGGACAAAGTAATCAAAATTACACCTGACAAAAACAACACCCGAGTATGGGGTACTTGGATAAACAAAGGAAGGTGGCAAGCGTTTGAATTCACTCCATATGATGAAACATTGTTATTGGATGTTGATTATATAGTAAATTCATCAAACTTGTTAAAGATATTTGATTTTTACGATGATTTTTGCTGCCATAATACTATTGACTTCTTAATGCAACCCAACGCAGAACAAGAAAAAATAAGTCATTATGGATATAACTCTCTTTGGGCCACTGTGGTTGCATTCAAGAAAACCAACAAAGTTAAAAATATTTTCAATTGTATGAAGATGGTGCAAAACAATTATGAATTTTATATGAATCTGCATTCATTCAATACAGGTATCTATAGAAATGACTATGCGTTAACTATCGCATTAAGTATTATCAATGGGCATTTAACTGACAATCGTGATTTTATCCCCTGGAATTTGTTACATATAGGAAGCAATACACAAATATATAAGTCTAATAAAGATGAATTAGATTCAGAATTCACTGTAACGTTTGATAATTGGCAAAGAGGTAAAATTCGTAAAGAATATATTACGATTAACGATTTAGATTTTCATGTCATGGACAAAGAACTCTATGTGGGAATTATTGAAAATGAAAAATAATAAAGGCTTTGTGATTATGGCACAAGGTGATGACTATGTGAAATGTGCTCACGCTTTGGAACTTAGTATTAAACAAGTAATGCCCAATGCCAATGTTACTATTATAACAACTGAAATGTTACCACATGGTGATCAGTGCCCCGATGTCTTTTGGAAATTACAAAACGATTGGCAAGTCTATGAAGCTAGTCCATATGAATATACTATAAAGTTAGAAGCAGACATGTATATCCCTCGGTCAATTGAATATTGGTTTGATTCATTGAAAGATAGAGATGTTGTAATATGCACTAAAATAAAAAACTTTATGCAAGAGGATTCTGATGTGAAGTTTTATCGTAAATTTATTATAGACAATAAGTTACCAAATACATATAACGGAATTACCTATTTTAAGAAATCACAATTAGCTCAACAATTTTTTGAAACAACTAGAACTATTTGGGAAAATTGGAAAGAGGTACAGACTACACTACAATGTAATGTAAACGAAGTTGCTACAACCGATTGGGTATATGCAATCGCATCTCATATAATAGGAGTGGAAAAAACCACTCTTCCACAATTTGAACCAATGTCAATGATTCATATGAAGCAGTATATCAATAATACTCCCTCTGAAGATTGGACAGATATATTCACTACTGAGATTCTACCGCATACAATTCGTGTTAACACTATTCCTCAGTTGTATCCATTTCACTATCATGTTAAGCACTTTGCAGATACTATATTGGAGAATTTGAAATGACAGAAGATACGGATGATTCTATATTTGTTTGGAATGCCCCGTCTATTGAAAAGCCCGAATTTAGATTGTATTATGATGAGTTAGGTAGTATAATATGTTATTCTGGTGATAAATTAGAAGGTAACTATATAGTTATTGATGCTCAAACTTTTGCTGAAGGTAGATATGATCTAAGAATAATTGATGGTAAAGTCATTAAGCATTCTTCTCACGCAACTATCGTTAGATTGACACCCGGGAAGACTGGAACTTTATGTGCTACCGAAGACCTAAGTGTTATTGTAGCAGAAGATGATGAAGTTGAAAAACAATATTGGAAATTAACTGTTTATGAATTTTGAAAATATAATAGATGTAGCTGACTTAGATTGCATATATTTAAGTTATGATGAACCGCAGAAAGAAGAATTTTGGCTCAAAATTAAAAATATGATTCCGTGGGCTAAACGAGTTGACGGTGTTAAAGGCAGTGATGCTGCACATAAAGCAGCAGGTGAAGCAAGCGACACTGAAAGATTTATTCTAATTGATGGCGATAATATGCCAGAAGAAATTTTCTTCAACATGCAATTAGATTTTACTGATAAAGACCCCAAATACAAATTAGCACAATATCGTTGGAAAGCTATTAACAGTATTAACGGATTACGTTATGGCAATGGAGGTATGAGTAGTTGGACAAAGACTTATGTTGCTAATATGAAAACACATGAAAATCAAACAGACGGGGATGTTTCACGTATTGCTGATTTTTGTTTAGATAGTGCAGATAATTTATATTGGGCAATGTATGATTGTTACTCTACTACTTACCCCAATCATACTCCGTTTCAAGCGTGGCGTGCTGGATTCCGTGAAGGAGTAAAGATGGTACTTGACAAAGGTGCAAAGCCTGATATTGATACATTCAAAGAAACTGCTGCAAAGCGTAACCTAAACAATTTAACAATCTGGCAGAATGTAGGGGCAGATGTTGAGAATGGATTGTGGGCCATATATGGCGCACGATTGGGAACATATATGACTATGTTAACTGATTGGGAACATACTAATGTTCAATGGTTTGATAACTATACCACAATGTGGGAAGAACATAAAAACGTTGACCCTGCTTTTGAAGCCGCAAATATCGGGGACTCTCTTAAAGATAAATTAGGTCTACCCATGTGTGCTTTAAACAACGAACAAAGTAAATTTTTTAAACGTCATTACAATAGTGACAAACATAATTTAGGTCCACTAGTAACAGAGATGGATGTTATTCGCAGAATTGAAGGATGGTAATGAGTAGTGAACACCAAAGAATTCAAGACATTAAGATTAAGATTGAGAATGAAACTTCCCCTTCTTTTTGTTTAGCTAAGTGGCACCATGTAACTATGTACTTGCAATCAGGCGAGACACATAGTTGCTATCACCCCAAACCACATAAAATTCCGTTAGCCGAACTTGCGGTTAATCCCTCTGCATTACATAATACAATGCACAAGAAACTTGAGCGTAAAGAAATGCTTGAGGGAAAGAAACCCGAAGGTTGTCAATATTGCTGGAATATTGAAGCAATGGGTCCTGATTATATAAGTGACCGTCATATCCGTAACGCAAGTATCTTTACTGAAGAACGTTATGAACAGACTGTTAAGGGTCCTTGGGATCAGAACATTAATCCAGAATACTTAGAGATTAACTTTGGTAACGAATGTAACTTCAAGTGCGGTTACTGTCATCCAAAGTATAGTACAAGTTTCTATAATGAAATCAAAGTTAATGGTCCTGTAACCACAGTACAGAATCATCGTTGCGATATTGATTGGATGAAACTATATCAACGTGAAGAAGAAAATCCTTATGTTGATGCATTCTGGAAGTGGTGGCCTGAATTACGCAAAACATTGAACATCATGCGTGTTACAGGTGGAGAACCAACGATGCATACTAGTACATGGAAATTATTGAAAGAAATTGATAACAATCCTATGCCCTGGTTAGAGTTGAACGTCAATAGCAATTTAGGTACTAAGACAGGATTAGTTGAAAAGTTAAGTGATAGTGTTAAACAGTTATGCGATGATGGTAAAATTCGTGCGTTTAAACTGTTTACTAGTTTAGATACATGGGGCCCCAAAGCTGAATATATTCGCACTGGGTTAGACTTAGAGTTATGGGAAAAGAACTTTCATACATATCTAACTAAAACTAACAGCCCAATCACGTTCATGATTACGTTCAACATATTTTCAGTTACAACCTTTAAAGGATTCTTGGCTAAGTTTTTAGAATGGCGTGAGCAGTATGGCTGGTATGATGACATTAAGAGTCATCGTGTTCGGTTTGATACACCTTATTTGCGTGACCCGATACAGTATGATATGAACATTCTTCCTAAAGAAGAATTCATGCCCTACATGTATGATGCATTAAAGTTTATGTTAGAGAATGTAGATGATAATGTCAGCAATAAGTTTACTACTGTTGAGTTTGAAAAATTCAAACGTGTGGTAGATTATATGGCAGAAACTGTTTACCACGAAAGTAAATTAATTGAAGGTCGTAGAGATTTCTATAATTGGTTCAATGAGTTAGATGAACGTAGAGATACTGATATGCTAGCTATCTTCCCAGAATATATGGGATTTTATAGATTGTGTCAAGAAGTTAATCAATTAAATCCACCATGAATAAAGAATATCATTTAATAAAAAGTAAAACATTTTGCATGGCTCCGTGGGTACATTTACATACTACACCAACGGGAGTTGCTGCACCGTGTTGCATTGCAGAATCAGCCTCTACTGTTAACGGTGTAGGCAATTCTAAAACTCAATCATTGATGGAAATTGTAAATAGTGAAAAAATGAAACAATTGCGGTTGGATATGATCCATGAAGTTCCTAATACTGAATGTACTAAATGTTATGATCAAGAAGAAGTCAATATTAAGAGTTCAAGAGAACACCTGAATATTAATTATGAACATTATTACAATGAAGCATTATCTAACACAACACTAGACGGTGCGGTTACTGAATTTAAAATGAAATACTTTGATATTAGGTTTAATAATATTTGCAATTTTAAATGTAGATCATGTGGGAGTGAATTCAGTACTCAATGGGAACAAGAGGATATAAAAAGTAAGGTTGTTTATGCTAGAATTATTCCCAAAAATGATAATTCAAAGTTCTTGCAGGAAGTAGTAGATCAAATTCAATTTATAGAAACTGCATATTTTGCAGGAGGTGAACCACTACTCACTGAGGAACATTATATTTTATTAGAAGAAATGATAAAGCAAAACCGTACGGATATTCTCTTACGGTATAATACAAATTTGAGCAATTTGAAATTTAAAGATAAGGATTTGCTTGGGTTATGGAAACATTTTAAACATAAAATTCAAGTTTCTGCTAGTATAGATCATTATGGCGTTCGTGCTGAATATATAAGACACGGTACTAATTGGTCAACAGTAGAAGAAAACTTTACTACAGTGAAAAAAACTCCATATGTTCAACTTACAATGAATACTGTTTTAAGTGTTTTCAATATTTTGACTATACATCAATTCTATCAATATTTGATAGATCAGCAATTATATAACTCAAAAGACTACCTGTATTCTCTTTATAATATGACCGATCCCCCACATATTTCTAGTCTTATCTTACCACATGAGTACAAACTTAAAGGTAAAGCTAGTTTAGAAAGATGTATCAAATCACTAAAAGATAATAATTTTAAAAACAACCACATAGAACGACCAGAACAATCACTAACTTGGCTGTTCTCTAAAAATACATGGGACCAACAAAAAGATAAGTTTAGAAGTGAAATAGAAAGATTAGATAATATACGAGGGGAAGATTTTAGTAAAACTTTCCCAGAACTAGCAGGATTACTATGAACAAAGAATATCTATTAAATGAAAGTAAAACTTTCTGTATGTTTCCGTGGGTACACTTAAATGTTACCCCCAAAGGTGATATTTACCCTTGTTGTAGTAATGACTATACAGTTCCGTTTGGCAATACTAAACAAACTAGTCTTAAAGAAGCATTCAACAACAAACACATGAAACAACTGCGTTTGGATATGTTAGCTGATAAGCCAAACAAAATATGTAACTTCTGCTACAAGCACGAAGAAGCAGGCCCGCACTCATTTAGAAATTACAGTAAAGAACATTTTGGTAAATACTTTGATACAACAGTTCCTACAACATTAGAAGATGGGACAGTCCCTGACTTTAAGATGCATTACTTTGATATCAGGTTCAGTAATATTTGTAACTTTAAATGCAGAACATGTGGTAGTGAGTTTTCTAGTCAATGGGGGGCAGAAATGCGAGCCAATCATGATCCAAAGCATCCTATCGTTATTCATGCTGATGAGAAGGGCAATTTATTACGTGAAGTATTAAACCAAGTAGAACATATTGATCTAGCTTACTTTGCAGGCGGTGAACCAACATTGACTGAAGAACACTATATAATACTGGAAGAAATGATTCGCAGAAATCGTACAGATATTACACTACGTTACAACACAAACGCTAGCAATATTAAGTTTAAAGACTATGACTTACTAGACATGTGGAAACACTTTAAGAAAATTGAGTTAAGTTGTAGTATTGACCACTATGGTGAACGTGCTGAATGGTTACGTCACGGCACTGACTGGGGATTAGTTGAGAGTAATCTACTGAAGTTTCGTGAATTAGATTACGTTTCATTTCAAATGAATACAGTATTCTCAATATTCAATTACTCAACTATTGGGGAATTCTATTCTTACTTAAAAAGTAAGGGTATTATTCGTGCTGAAGATTGGTATCACAGTTTGTATCTAGCAGTACACCCTAGCTATTACAGCGGCAAGAGTTTACCCAAAGAGCTAAAACTTGAAGCAGCAAGCAAAGCATTAGCTTGGGCACAAAATAATGAGGGTGATCATACATCGTTATCACGACTAGTAACTGACGCTGTAAATTTTGCTAAAGATGATGATACATGGACAGATAACAAAGAAACGTTTATGTTGCATACGGGTTCGGGTGACAGAATACGAGGTGAAAGTTTATGGAAAACATTCCCTGAATTAAATAAACTGCAAGACTTAATGGAGTAAAAATGCAAGACCTAAACGTAATAGAAAATTTAGTTAAACATGGTAAACACTTTTGTGTATTGCCCTGGGTGCATTTTCATTCATGGCCCGACGGCAAAGTAATGCCCTGCTGCGTAGCAGATAGTAATATGCCTGTTGCTGACATTAAAAATAATGAATCTATTATTCAAATGATGAATAGTGAAGATTATAAGAAGATGCGTACCGCAATGCTGAATGATGAACCAGTTGCAGCCTGCAAGCGTTGTTATGACTTGGAGTTAATGGGAACTTGGACAATGCGTCAAAGTCACAATAAGCGTAGAGGACTTGAGTATGTAGATATGATTGCAAAGAATACCAATACAGACGGAAGTCTTGAAGAATTTCAAATGAAATATATGGATTTGCGTTTCAGTAACATGTGCAACATGAAATGTCGTAGTTGCGGTCCCGGTTGCAGTAGTCTATGGGCACAAGAATTTGTAGACGAGCGTGGGGTAGACGTATATGAAGAATATTTCAAAACTAAAAAAGTTGTAATTAACTCAGCCGAAGAAATGGGCTTTATGAATAAATTAAAGCCCTATCTAAAAGATGTATTAGAAGTTTACTTTGCCGGTGGTGAAATCATTATCACACCTGAGCATTATGAATGTTTAGATTATTGGATAGAGAATGGATTAACTGATCAGGTTGAATTAACATATACTACTAATTTCAGTTCATTGAAATACAAAGATAAAGACTTGATTGGATATTGGAAGAAGTTTCCTCAACTTAAAGTATGGGCTAGCTTGGATGCATCAGGTGATGTAGCAGAAGCCATACGTAAAGGAACCGATTGGGATCGGATTGTTAAGAATATTAAAACATTAAAAGAACAAGTTCCCCATGCACAGTTTCAAATTACTCCTACGATCAGTATCTGGAATGTATTTGATTTTCCTGACTTCTTTGATTATATGGTTAGTGAAGGATTCATTGATGACAAAACATCAAGTCCTAGATTTAATTTAGCAACTAATCCATGGTATGCAAACATTATGATATTACCTGTATCTGTAAAGCGTAGGTTAATTGAATTGTATCGTGTATACGCAAATAGATATGAGAATGTTAATACTGACATATACCATGGATTTAAAATGATAATCTATAATTTAAGTATTGGTGATGAAAACAAGGGCGGTATACTAGAATTTAAACAATTCAATGATGAACTAGATGAATTCAGAAACGAAAAGCTAGATGATATTATTCCAGAACTTAAGGAGGTATACAAATGGGCAGAAAGCTAATAGCTATCGAGGCCCCTGAGCCTTACTTAGCAATCACATGGCAAGTAAACAACTACTGTAATTTCAAGTGCAGCTATTGTAATCCAGGAAACTGGGGAGGTACTGATATTAATGATGGTAACACTGATTTATATATTCGTAACTTAGAAACAATAATCAGTCGTTACAAAGCGGTTGGGTATAAGAATTTTAAATTCTTTTTTAGTGGCGGAGAACCTACAGCATGGCGCAACTTTATTCCAATCTGTGAATGGTTATACAATGAGTTACCCCAAGCTACACTAGCAGTAAACACCAATCTAAGTCGTCCACTAAAGTGGTGGGAAAAGAATCATCATTTGTTTGATGATGTGGTTGCTAGTTTCCACGTAGAGTTTGCAGATAAACAACGATATGAAGAAAATAGCATATACCTATGTGACAAAGTAAACTACTTGGCCACTAAAATGTTGTTGCACGAAGAAAGATTTTGGGAAGTAGTAGAGTTTGGTAAACATTTAAAAACAGTAATGCCAAACTACTTCTTAGAGTGGACGCCCTTATTTGATGAGATGAGTGTTAACGCCGGCCCTTGGACATACAAAGACCCGGTAAAGATTCAATTTATTAATGACTGTACAAGTGAACATCACCAGTCTAAATCTAAACCAAACAAAAGAACTAATTACACTGTTAGCTATAATAAATATGATGATACTCATACTGAAGTATGTAACAGTAATGAAGTAATTGTTGCAGGAAACAACTTCTTTAGAGGTTGGAATTGTAATGTAGGCGATGCAATTTTTATTAACCCAATCGGTGAAATGAGTTTAGCAAGTTGTGGCATGGGCGGTACAGTAGGGCATATATTGAAAGATATCTCCCGTGCCGGTCCTAAACAAATTGTTTGCGCCAAAGAGCATTGTCATTGTGGTACTGACATTATAATTCCTAAATTCATTTAAAAAATATGATTAATGAAAAAATAAAAATAGTTTATAATTGGATAGGACCTAAAGGTCCTATCACAAACTCTGAAATACCAAGTATATTAGCATTTGCCGGGGTGACACCTAGTGCACACACCGACTCTCATAAATTTTGGGCAGAAGGATTATGGCATTCGCTTTTTAGAAAAAATCCTGAATTTGAAATTTCGCCAGCTTGGCCAATAGACTCGTCTTACAAATTTATATATCCGATGACGTTGACTTGCAGAACACCCTTTCCTGCATATTTTCAAATCAATAATGGGTTATTAGAATGGGCACATGTTTTACCTTCTATAATACATCATGTTCGTCGCAGTGGTGGTTATTTTTTAATTGATATAAGCGTAGAGGCTTGGGTAGAAGATGTACAATTATCAATGATTCATTCATATTTTAATCATCTTGAGATTCCTCTCAACAAAATAATATATTTGACTGGATGCATGAATGCTGAAGAAATATATTCAAATTTTTGTCAACGACATGCTATTTCAAACTCTCTTGGATGCAGGATTAATTTAATTTCGTTTCCAATCTCACAAAATGCTATTGCATCATCAATTGAACAAGAAGAAAAAGACAATATACCGGCGATTGTTTACGACCCTAACTATATTCCCAGTAAAACATTTTTATCTTGGAATAGGAGACATAGGAGACATAGAGCGATACTTGCCATTGCAATGTATAAGGGAGGGCTTTTGCCTAAAAGCTATTTGAGTACACTTTCATTTGATCCTGATATGGGAACTGGAAAATTTGAAAATTCATTTTCACATACCGAAGCAGAAAGATTTGGAATTAACAAAGACGATATTCAACAGTTCACTTCACTACTTCCTTTGGTAATAGACGGTGAAACTCAAATAAACAGCATGTGCAGTGACGTAGAAAACAAAACACGTAAGTTCTATACTGATAGTCTATTGAGTATTATTACTGAAACAAACTTTGACAACCAAGAATTAACTCTTACTGAAAAGTCATTCAAGCAGTTCAAACAAAAACACCCATTTATTCTAGTAGCATCGGCACATTCTTTGGTTGCGTTACGTAATTCGGGATTTAAAACATTCAGCGAATTTTGGAGTGAAGAATATGATTATATAATAGATGCTAACCAACGGCTAGAGGAAATCATACGACTTTGTAAAGAAATTGCTCAATGGGATAATGCAAAAATTATTGACTTTAGACAAAAAGTTAAATATATCGTGGAGCATAACTACAACCAAGTAAAAATAAGTTCAGCGGTGTCTGCAATAAATAACATCATAAATATAATAAGAAAGTACACCCCATGAAAAAAATACTAGTATGCGGCGCAGGTGGGTTCATTGGAACTAACTTGGTAAGAAATTTAAAAAAACAAGGGCACTATGTAATTGGAGCAGATTTGCACTACCCATTGTATAGTAATACCGTAGCGGACGAATTTTATATTATGGATTTACGGGAACAACGAAATGTTGAACAATTAATAACTAGTGATATTGACGAAGTATATCAACTTGCTGCTGATATGGGTGGAGCTGGTTATATATTTACCGGAGAGCATGATGCTGATATAATGCATAACTCTGCAATGATTAATCTGAATATACTAGATATGATGCACAAAAGGGGTGTAAAGAATGTATTTTACAGTTCTAGTGCATGTATCTACCCGTCGTTCAACCAAGAAGATCCTGACAACCCATTATGTAGTGAAGACTCGGCATACCCGGCTAATCCGGATTCTGAATACGGTTGGGAAAAATTATTTAGTGAGAGATTATACCTATCTTACTCACGCAATCATGGTATCCGTGCTAGAATTGCTAGATTCCATAATATCTTTGGTCCCGAAGGTTCATGGAATAACGGGAAAGAAAAAGCTCCTGCAGCATTGTGTCGTAAAGTTATCATATGTGAGGATAATGGTATTATAGAAATATGGGGTCCAGGTAATCAAACTCGCAGCTTTCTTTTTATTGATGAATGCATTGAAGGAATTCACAAAATTATGGCTAGTGAATGTGAATTTCCTGTTAATCTAGGAAGCGAACGCATGATTAGCATTAACAACTTGGCATTTTTAATTGCCAAACTTACAAATAAGAATATAACAATACAAAATATAGATGGTCCAACGGGAGTAATGGGACGTAATAGTGACAACACACTATTGAAAAAAATTATTGGCTGGTCACCTGACGAAAACTTAGAATACGGATTACTAAAAACGTTGACTTGGATTAAATCACAATTATAAATTAATAAGTGAGAATATGATAAGCATATACCTAGTTGAAGAAAAAGGTTTTCATAATGATTATTCATCAACCGTAGATGAAATTATTAGTATTAATCCTGATAAAATAATTTGTTTATGCATGAATGAAGTTGATGCTCAACTAATATTCAGAACTTTTTTTGATAAAATAAAGCCATGGTTAAAGGATAATAACAAAACTATAAATCTTGTAGTACCGCACTTTAACGATATATTCATTGAAGAATGTATTAAAGCAGAAAGAACATATGGTTATATACTATTTCATTTATTAAGTAATTTTTCTTTTGAAGAAATATTACCGTCGGTACTTCCACCGCAGTATATGTATTTTCATAATAAAACCGATTTATTATACACTTGCTACAATCGTAGGGATGAGGTAGCCCGAGCAATGTTAGTAGATGCACTAGTAAGAGAAAATCTATTGCAGGATGGAATTGTTACTTACCATCAACCAAACAATGCTGCATGGAAATATCATAATGGAACAAAGTTAATGGATGAGCCCGATTATAAAATTAATAATCAAGATAATCCCCAGTATGCTGCAAGTAATTTCCCAGCTAGTATGATGCGAGGATTTTTTGATATAGTTACTGAATCCAGATATAATCCTGGTGAATATTTTATTACTGAAAAGACATTAAAAAGTATTATGCTTCTGCGACCATTCATTGCAGTTAGCAGCACTGGATACAGCACTGAATACCTTGCTAAGTACATTGGATTAGAATTATATGATGAAATGTTTGATTATGCTTTTGATGGATGTGACTCACTAGAAAAGCGTATTGATGGAATTATAAATAATGTAACAAGACTTAAAAATGAAATACCTGATTTGAAAACTAAACATAGTATCTATAAAAAACTTATACCAAAGTTAATTAGAAATAGAAATAAGATAGTGGATATCTTTTTTGACAAGACAAGAATAGTACCTGATTGTTTACAGGTATTAATGTCTGGGGAAAAATATACTTTGAATGGGTGTACTAATCACCCCTTATTAATACACATGAGAAGAATGGAATGGATAACAGAATGAAAAAATATTTAATTGGATTAGGTTGTAGTTGGACACAGGGTGAGGGCGGCTACCCAGATCAAGTGTGGAAAGACCACGGCGGAAGAGTACAAGTAAGAGGCCGTGATGATTATTATTTACGTGCTATTGAACATGAAAATAGTTGGGTAAATGTGTTAACCCGAGACCATTTTCCAGAATATGAATCTATTAATTTAGGAGTACGTGGCATAGGGAATCGAGCAGCAGTTCATCAATTACATTTTTGTGATAAAGTAGACTTTGAAAATAGTACAGGTGTTATAGTATTAATGTTAAGTGGGTTTGAACGTTTTGATTTCTTTCAAGAAAATCCAAAACGTTTTACAAACCAAAACGATGGTTATAGTAACAGTGAATATGCTCATTACAAGTGGAGAACAATGTGGCCCTTTACTGGTCATACTGGAACTGACGCCCCGTTATGGGATGCTTATGTTAAGATATTATGGAGTGAACAGTTTATAGCATCAGAACAAATGATGGCATTACTAGACCTACAGACATTTGCAAAAGCATACGGTTATAAAGTAGTGGTTGCTAATGCATTCAATCAACGAGTTGAAGGAATAAAACGATACCTTGAAAACAACGTAGGTAGTTTAATAAACAAGTTTGATTGGTCAACTTATGTACACAATAAAACCCCGTATGTCGCATTTGTGCAAAAGTTAGTTGAATTAGACGGATTATTAGATCCAAAAGATTGGGGAGCCTTTCACTCATATTATCATAAAAGAGATTATCCTGCAACATATTTAACCAATTGCGAAGGGGCACATCCTACACTTGCTGGATACAAAGTAATTGCTGATGAGTTAGCTAAATTTATTAATACTCAGATGTGAAATGGCAACTTGCTCTTTTATTGAACACGGGCTTGTTGACAGTCTAACAGGATATCAAGTACAGCGTGAAATTTTCAACGTACTTAAAAAACAAATTGACGAACATTTTCCTAATCAACAAAATTTCTTAGTCAATACTATATGGATAACATTTAATAAAGCTAATCTTTTAGAAGCATATAAGAATTTTGGACATATTGATAATATATTTTTATGTGCGGCACTGGATGATTATATGAATAATATTCCTCTTCCGTTGAACCCTAATTTGAAAGTGTTTCAACTTGGAAATATTGACGAACTGGGACAAAATAATTATGAGTTTAGTGCGTCGGCTATTACTATGTCTAAGATATTTAAAAAATATAATGATAGCGAACTGTTAATGTGCAGTAATAATCCAGTAGCATATTTATGCTATCAGAATAAACCGCATAGTCATCGACAGATACTAACTAAAACATTACTGGATAATAAATTATTAGCTAAAGGAATTGTCACTCTAGGTAAATATGATGACCAAGCATATATGTTTTTGGAATTGGTGAAATTAGAAATTGATGAACCTATCACTGAATATTATTATGGATCTAGGGGACTTACTAAAGAAAATCCATACTCTCTAGGTGATATTAATGTTTGGAAAAAATGTTTCCTTAATGTTATATCAGAGTCCTCTTATTCTTCACGCTTATTTATTAGTGAAAAGACATACAAACCTATACTAGGTATGCGTCCATTTATTCTGAATGGTAACCCTAATATTCTACAATACCTTCAAGAACATGGCTTCTACACATTTGAAGAATATTGGAAAAATGTAAACTTCAGAGAATGCATATCTATGGAAGATACTGCGTCATGTATTGCTACAGTATTACGTGAAGTTTGTAGTAAGTCACCAATGGAGATTGGTCTCATGTATAATGAGATGTTACCTAAATTGAAACACAATAGGGAACGTTTCTTTCAACATGCAAGAGAGCAAGAACATAAACTTAATCATTTATTCAATACATAAATAGTAGTATGTATAAGTTAAGTTTTGTAAATCCAAACTTTCAGCAAGGTCCCAAAGAATTCAACGCATATTATCTTCCATATAGCGCAGGAATACTTTGGGCTTATGCTAGTCAGTTCCCTGAAATATCTGAGAAGTTTGAACTATGTGAATTTATTTGGAAGAGAGATGACTTAGCAGATGCTATTGCCAAGATAGGTGATAGTGACATTATAGGGTTCAGTACATATATATGGAATAAAAGTTATAATTATGCTGTGGCCCGTCGGATCAAAGAATTAAATCCTAAGTGTGTGATTATGTTTGGTGGCCCCGAACCTCCCGTTGAAAAGTCTGATATCTTTGAAAGATACCCTTTCATTGATATTGTAGTCAAGCAAGAGGGTGAAAAAACATTCAAAGATGTGTTGGATCACTTTGAAACTCGTGATTTTGAAAATGTATCTGGACTATTAGTAAATCATAACGGTAAAGTATTTATAACGGCTAAACGTGAACGTATTGATAATATAGATGTAGTTCCTAGTCCATATTTGACAGGAGTCTTTGACAAAATGATGTCCGAAAATCCCGAGGTCGAGTGGAACTCAGTGTTAGAAACTAATCGCGGATGTCCCTATCAATGCACATTTTGTGATTGGGGAAGTTTAACTTACAATAAGGTTAAGAAGTTTTCTTTATGTAGAGTTACAGATGAATTAGAATGGATGGGTCAACATAAGGTTGGGTTTATAAGTATTGCTGACGCAAACTTTGGAATCTTTCCAGAGCGTGATAATCTAATTGCTGATAAATTGATTGAGATTCAAAAGAATTATAATTGTCCTAATGCCTATACAATCAGCTGGGCAAAGAATCAGAAGCAAGAAGTAATTAACATTGTAAAGAAGTTGATTGACAACGGAGCACGACTGGGTCTAACAGTAAGTGTACAAAGTTTAACAGATAATGTACTAGAGATTATCAAGCGTAAAAATTTGGGTATAAATCAAATTGAAGATATTTTTGAGCAATGTGACAAGGAAAATATACCTCTTATCACTGAACTTATATTAGGTTTACCCGGTGAAACATTAATTAGCTGGAAAGAAAACTATTATAGACTTTTTCGTTCTAACAATCATACGGGAATAACAACATACAATGCTCAGATGCTTGAAAATGCTGAGATGAATCTTAGTCAACGTAAGATGTATAAAATTGAAACTGCTATAGTTAAAGATTATTTGTGCGGAGCCAATAACGAACATGAACTTGAAGAGGGTGTTGAAATCGTAAGCGGAACTCGTGATATGCCGCATGAGAATTTACTAGAAGCAATGCTGTTTACTTGGTTTATGAATACGTTTCATATTAATGGGTTGAGTAATATTATAAGTAGATTTGCACACAAACATAGTAATGTTGATTATAAAGACTTCTATGATGATTTATACGAATATCTTCTGCAAGACCCGTGGTTCTTTAATGAGATGAATGAAACAAAGAACTACTACAAAGAGTGGTTTGCAAATGGTGTAATTAATCACCCTAAAGTAGGTACTACTGATGTATACGGGATGAATCTTGGACAACGTACTAGTATTAGTATTCACACTGACGGTAAATATGATTATGTATTTGATTTGTTAGAGACATATTATCGTCAAAAGTTTCCTGATCAGGAACAGTACATTGCGGACTTATTCACTATGCAAAAAAACTACTATATACGATATGACAAGTTAAAGAGTTATCCCAATAGTGTCACGGTTAATTATAACATATTGGGCTACATACAAACAAATGAAACTCTCCATAACTCAACTGAATATCTATTTGAATGTCAAGAAGATAAGGATATGAGTTTAACAAGATTCTGTGAAAGTTTGTGGTTTGGTAGACGAAGAAATTTTGGTAAAGCAATTGTAACTTATAAGTCTGTAATATGAGTAGATTAATTGTATCGGGTTGTAGTTTTACTAATTATTTTCATCCAACATGGGCTTGGTTTTTAAGTAGCGCATATGATGAAACTTATAATTACGGTCAATCAGGCGCTGGTAATGAATACATTTATCATAGCATAGTTGATGCTGATACTGATTTGCAGTTAAACAAAGATGACACTGTTGTTATTGCTTGGTCCGGGTACTTTAGATTTGACCGTTTTATTGAATTTGAAACCCGCACTGGGTGGTTAACTAACGGAGATTGGAGTCATGATCCTAATTTTAAAACACTAGAACAATTTGTAAATGATGAAGGATGGATAAGAAAATCAGTAAATTACATAGCTGCTACAGCTAGATATTTGAAGTCTAAAAATATTAAATATATTTTCACTTCTTTGTTTGACTTAGACAAAAACATAAATTTAGGCAAAAAATTGCATACCGACCCTTATGTCGTTAAATTATTAGCTGATATAAAAAATGATAATTTTATATATCCAGAAGGATTATCATCATTCGTTTTTAACCACCGAGAACAAACTAAAAGCAAAACATTTGGTGCTCACCCTAATTTAAATGAACACCAATTATTAGCAAGTGGAATTGCAGCTAAGTTAGGAGTAACAATTGATACTCATAATGATTTACATCAATACGATAATTTGATTAACTTATCGGAATATAAAGCAGTTTTTGGTAAAATATTGCCTTTACTTGATACTAAAAATTATGCACGTATTTTAACAACATCCAATCCAGAGTCTTTATATGCAACTATTGAAAAATATTATCCTACAACGATGCAGGAATATAAAAAAGTAGCTAACTTGCTATTGATTAAATAATCATCATACATTGTAATTAATTAGGTCATTGTGACTTTGTAACAAATAATAAGGAGATAGTTTTGGATTTTAATCTTAAGGGTCTTGCAAGGCAAGAGGTTGTCGCCAGAGAAAAACCCACTGAAGATATAACAGATGCTCGACATCGTAGCATGATGGAAGCAATCGCACCTTATGCCAAGAAAACCGAGCAGAAGAATCTTACACCTGTCTATGTAGATTACAAAACACGCAAAACAAAACTTGTATTAGTATTATGCCCAGAGTGGAGTCCATACATGCCCCCGTTCAGTTTAGCTAGACTTAGTGGTATAGCAAAGAGTTCCGGATATGAAACTCATATCATGGACTTGAATGTAAAAGCATATAACGAATATAGAACTGACTGGCGCCCTAACAATAAATTACCATTTAGATTATGGGATCCTAGTAGTAGTTGGCACTGGTTAGGCGACACATACATGAATGACATTCATCCTGTATTAGAACCTATTCTTAGTAAAGCTGTAGATGATATGGTAGCATTAAATCCAGAAGTAGTGGGGTTTAGTATCTATTATATTAGTGAAGAACCTAGTAAATGGATGTGTCGTGAATTGAAGCGTAGATTACCTAATGTAAAAATTGCAGTTGGTGGACCCAATGTTCATAAGAGTTGGTTTAAAACTGAACCCTACTATGACTATGTTGTAGTTGGAGAGGGTGAAGCAAACTTGTTAGTATTGCTTGATGAAGTTGAAAATGGTATCACCCATACCGAACCAAAGATACTAGATCAACCTGAAGAACAGCGCATTAACATCAATGGCTTACCAATGCCAGACTATGAAAGTATTGATTTTAGTTTATATGAACTCCCAAATGGTGTTAATACTGAAATAAGTCGCGGCTGTACTGCTAAATGTACATTCTGTGAAGAAACTCATTTTTGGAAGTATCGTCAACGACAGGCAGTTGACTTGATTGATGAGATTGAATGGCTATACTATAACAAGGGGACTGATGTTATTTGGTTCATTGATAGTTTAGTTAACGGAAATTTAAAGGAACTACGTGCGTTTGTTAAGGGTATTGCCGCTAAAGACTTGAAAATCAAATGGACAGGGTATGCCCGCTGTGATGGTCGCATGGACTTAGCATACATGCAAGACTTAGTGGACGGTGGTTGTATCATGTTTAATTATGGAATTGAATCTGGTAGTCAAAAAGTGCTAGATGACATGGCTAAGGGAGTGACTATTGCTGAAATGGAACAAAACTTCATTGACGGTAAGAAAGTTGGAATATGGGCTGCTACTAATTGGATTGTAGGTTTTCCTACAGAAAATTTACAAGACTATGCTGATAGTATGACTTTACTATGGCGTATGCGTAATAATAATATTAATAATGCAGGGTTAGGTGTAGGTTACGGATTGGGGCCAGAAACTATTGTAGGACAGAATCCTCACAAGTTTAATATTAGTTGGCACAAATATCAAGGTCACTGGATAAGCAATGATTTTAAAATAGGCGGAACACATGTTATGACTAGGGTCAAAACATTTCACATGTTTGCTGATTTTTTAAAAGGATGCACTGAAGTACCAATTGGATACCCAATACGAGATAGTTTAGTTAAACATCATTATAAAATTGAACTACACGATCCTAAAAACATCAAAGAAATTGAATACGAAAAGTTTGATTATAATATAATCAAGGCAGATATCAATCCATTTGCTGATACGCTTGTAAACGAGATGTGGCCATTCTTTAGAATGTTATGGAAAACTCGCGGTGGGTATAAAGCAGAAGTAAGATTCAACCCTGATATAGACTTAAAAGAATTTGGTAGTCAGTTTGGTCCCGGCATGTATTATGCAATATATAAATTTAATATAACCAATGAAGGCAAATGGGATGCTGACTTTGATATTATCTTTAATCAAATTGATAATAACTTTGATGGCAGAGAACCTCCACCGTTGGGACGCAAAGGTCCCTTTTATGCACAAGACTATAGCAGATTACAAAGTAACACTACAAAACGTGCTAGAAAACTAGCTAAACCATCATGGAGTGATGAAGCCGGACGTGACGGTCAAGACTTTACTGATTTGTTAAATGAAGAACAATTTTTAAATGAAACTATTGATTTTTCCTTTAAACTACATTGGGTTGAGTCGGGAACTTGGGCTAATTATACTGATTATGAAATTCAAGTACCAAATACTACTAGCGTGATTATACCAGAAAAAGAAACAATGACTAAGCAAGAATTTGTGTCTATTGATATATCGTCCATTAAAACTAGAATTTTATGAAAGAAAAAATAATGTTAATTGCAGGATGTAGCCATGCATCCGGTTCAGAAATAGACGGTCAACAGGATTCTAAATTTAACCGTCAACATTCTTTTGGTAACATTTTAGCAAGTAAGTTTGGATATAACCCAATTAACATGGCAGAGCCTGGTTCTACTAATCCAACAATTGCCCGAAGTATTTTACAATGGTTCAGCGAAAAATATGATTCTGAATCTATGGATGTTTTTGTATTAATTAGCTGGACAGATAGTTCTAGAATGGAAGTACCATGGCATAGAAAAACGTGGTTCGGAGAACATAATCCCTTTAATGATTATCATGCTAGCACTGGGGTAGATTTTAATCGTATTAATTTAGGATGGGTCGGCGGTGATGCAGAAGAAAAGATATTCATTGCTGAATATCATAAATTTATGGCCAAGAATGAAAAGTATTTGGAAATAGTAAGTGCCAATGCCATTTTACAACTGCAATACTTTTTTAAATCAAAAGATATAGAGTATTTGATGTGTAATTCATCATATATGTTTCAACCAAGAGATATATATACTAATTTTTACTTAGACCAAATTGATAATACTAAATATTATAATAAGGAAGACAATGAAAAGTCTTTTTATACAAAATATAAAAATGCCGGATATACTAATCCAAAAGCAAAGTATTGGCACCACGATGAAACTCCGCATGCATTATATGCTGATGAGTTATATAATTTTATAGGAGAAAAAAATGTTCTTAGTAAGATGGATTAAAAATTTAATAAGAGAATATAAATATCGCAAACGTATTAAAGAGTTGCGTAAAAGAGATCCGTTCATCTATAAATGAACCACATCGGTATATCAGCTGGATTCCATGACGCTGCAATAAGTATAGTAGATGACCTTGGCAATATATTATTTGCTGGACATAGTGAACGCTATAGTAAGAACAAGCATGACAAAGATGTTTGTGAAGAATTACTAACCGACGCATTAAATTATATTAACTCTAACCATTCAGAATATCACTATTATGAACGTCCTTGGCTAAAATCTTTACGCCAATTGCGTAGTGGGGAAGGTCTTGCTTGGCCAACTTGGGAAAAGATATTAGGTTCTACTTATAGTCAAATGGGTAAACCAAAGATTCATACACATAGTCATCATCTATGTCACGCAGCAGCAGGGTTTCAAACAAGCCCCTTTGAAGATGCGACTGTCGTAGTGATAGATGCTATTGGAGAATTTGATACTATTACTATATGGGATGCATGGTATGATAATGAAGGTCATGCAAAGTATAAAAAACTATGGGGTTTAAAATATCCAGATAGCATTGGTCTATTCTATTCAGCAATGACTAAGAGAGTTGGATTGCGACCATTAGATGAAGAATACATCCTAATGGGTATGGCAGCGTACGGTGAACCTCTGTATCTCAATGAGATGAGAGAGGAGTTAGTAGATACAATTCCAAACCTTCATTTTAAACATAATTTACATATTGGGGTTGATGATAATTTCTTACCTAATGCTGATCCTGCAAATATTGCTAGTTCAACACAATATCTAGTAGAGTCTATGATACAAAATATCATGGAAAAAGCTAGAAAGCATGGACGCAGCCGTAATTTAGTATACGGTGGCGGTGTAGCATTGAACTGCTTAGCCAATAGATTCTTGGGACAATACTATGAAAATATTTGGATTATGCCTAACCCAGGCGATGCAGGTAATAGTCTTGGCGCAGCATGTCTTGGCTACGGTAGTAAAGTTAATTGGACTGATGCTTATCTTGGGTATGACCTTACTGGCAAGTATCCTGTTAACGGTTTACTTGATATCTTACTTACTGATGGCATTGTCGGTGTAGCATCAGGAAGAGCAGAGTTTGGTCCAAGAGCACTGGGAAACAGAAGTCTCCTCGCAGATCCAAGAGGCAACGAAATCAAAGACAAAGTAAATGAAATCAAACGCAGACAAAAATTTAGACCATTTGCTCCCGTCATCTTAGAAGAATATGCTCATCAATACTTTGAAATGCCTAAACATTGGGACAACAGTAGATACATGCAAGTGATTAGTAAGTGTACGTACCCTGAGAAATTCCCTGCTATTGTACATTATGACGGAACTAGTCGTGTTCAAACTGTACCTAAAGATGGTTCTGGTATCAGAGAATTATTAGAGAAATGGCATGTACTTACTGGTTGCCCAATGTTACTAAACACTAGTTTGAACATACGAGGAGAACCAATGGTTAATGATAGAGATGATGCTGATCGGTTCCAGTCATTGTACGGAATTAAAGTTTTATCATAAAAAGATAATTGTAAAATATAATAAACATCAATGATTTGTATCTAAATACAAGATGCTTAGAGATGTATTTTATTACGGTAGTAAACCTAACGTTCACCCAAAAGAAAAATTTGCAACTTCACTAGAAGATGCTAGACAACAATGTACCACTGAACACTTTTGGATAATCAATGAATATTGTGATTATCGAGGATTTGATTGGGACTGGGATTTTGAATTTTTACCCGATGAAGATGTTTGGGCAGAAGAACATAACAATGTATGGCCTAGCCAACACCAAAAAGATAGCGGCACTTGGTTATGTGCATCACGTTTTAGTGATGTTATTATCTATCGTGCCGACGTTAACCCGATCAAGCGAAAAAACATAAAGAATAGTAATTGGGTAAAATTAGATTTAATTGATGAAACCAAGTTTGATTTTAGCTGGCATCCTGATCCAACTGATCCTCCTTATATCTATACTTGGGGGTGTAAATACTTTCCGGTAGAACTACAAGCCTGTTTAGAATATCATGTATTGGATGCCAGCACCGTCAAGTATATGACTGATACAGTAGAATTGCTACCACAACTAGATAGATGGGTCACCCCTTCTAACATTGATGATACTAACTTTGATTATTCTTGGAGACCCGATCCATTAGAGCCTGCTTTAATCTGGCAATTTAGTTCACAATGGCAGAAGACAGGGGGACCGAGCTATGTCATGCCAAATGCAACGGAAGTAAAATATATTACTTTTCAAAAAGTAAAAGTATTAGCTAATAAATCTAAATGGACTATTCCTGATAATATAGACTCAAGTAATTTTGACTTTAGCTGGCACCCAGACGATACAAGTCCTCCTTATATCTATAGATTCCCCACTCAGTGGGCCATGAGTGGTGGTCCAACCTACACTGTTGAGGGTGCAACAGAAATAAAATACGTTGATGTATTAACAGCAAAAGCAATTGTTGATAAAACAAATTGGATTGTGCCATCTACTATTGATAGTGATAGCTTTGATTTCAGCTGGCATCCATATGTTGAAGATGAACCATACATATATCAATTTGGTACTCAATGGCAGACAACAGGTGGTCCAAGGTATATAACACCGGGTACACATGCAAATAGTCCAGTAAAATATATTGATACACGTATTATCAAAGCAAAACGGTTAGCTGTTAAAGAAACATTTAATATTTTAGACAATTATGTGATTGACAATTTTGATTACTCATGGCATCCGAATGAAACTGAAGAACCTTTTATTTATGTGTTTGGTAACAACTTATATCCAGCAGAGATAATGCCAACAATTGAATATATAGTTGAAGGTGCCACACAAATAAAATACGTTAGTGACATTGTTGTGACATTAGGACCTGATAAAAATAATTGGAAAATTATACAACCAATCAATGAGGATACATTTGATTTTAGCTGGAAACCTAATCCCAAGGATCCACCGTATATCTACATTTGGGGGAACAAATTTATTTCTAACAAATACAAGTCTACCATTGAATATCACGTAGAAGGTGCTACTGAAATAAAATATATGGAAAATCTTGTAGAAGTCACACCCGAGTGGGATAAGTGGGTAGAAGTGCAAGTAGTCGATAAAACTAAATTTGATTTTACATGGAGACCCGATCCGCGTGAACCTGGATATATCTACGTTTGGGGTAATAAGTACATCGATGGTGAATTAATACCAACAGTTGAATATCATTGTGAAAATGCAACAGAAATAAAATACATGAGCAATGATGTTTGTGTATTACCTGAATTAGATAGATGGGTGATCCCTGCTAACATTGATGATAGTTCATTTGATTATACATGGAGACCTGATCCGCGTGAACCTAATTTAATTTGGCAATTTGGAACACAATGGCAAAAAACAAGTGGTCCAAGATATATTTTTCCAGATGCAACTGAAATAAAGTATATAGATACTCACAAAGTCAAAATGTTAGCATCCAACAAAGGATGGATTATACCTGATAATATAGACACTACTAGTTTTGACTTTAGCTGGCACCCAGATGATACAAGTCCTCCTTATATCTATAGATTCCCCACACAATGGGCGATGAGTGGTGGACCAGTATATGCAATGGAAGGCGCCACTGAAGTTAAATATATTGATGTTATGATTGCTAAAGCTATGCCCAATAGAGCTAATTGGGAGTTTGATCCTACCGTTATTGATGCAAACACTTTTGACTTTAGCTGGCATCCATATGTTGAAGATGAACCATACATATATCAATTTGGTACTCAATGGCAAAAGACAGGAGGTCCAAAGTATATAACACCAGATACACATGCAAATAGTCCAGTAAAATATATTGATACACGTATTATCAAATCAAAGCGGTTAGAAGTCAAAAAAGCATTCACTGTGTTAGATGACAATGTTGTAGTTGATTTTGATTATTCATGGCACCCAGATACAACTGAAGAACCTTTTATTTATGTGTTTGGTAATAATCAATATCCGGCAGAGATAATGCCTACAATTGAATACGTTGTAGACGGTGCAACTCAAGTCAAATATATAAATGAGATTGTGGCTAAATTGGGTGAAAACAAATCTGCTTGGATGGTACCGGACAACATTGATACAACTGATTTTGATTTTAGTTGGGTACCTAATCCCAAAGACCCGGCGTATATATATGAGTACGGTACTCAATGGCAAAAGACAGGTGGACCAAGATATATAGTTCAAGGTGCAACTGAGGTAAAGTATATAGATACTCACAAAGTCAAAATGTTAGCATCCAACAAAGGATGGATTATACCTGATAATATAGACACTACTAGTTTTGACTTTAGCTGGCACCCTGATGATACAAGTCCCCCGTATATCTATCAATTTGGTACACAATGGGCAATGAGCGGTGGACCAATATACACTGTTCCTGGTGCAACAGAAGTTAAATATATAGATAAGTTAGTATCCAAAGCATTGCCTAATAAAAATAACTGGGAAATACTATCCGATATTGATAGCGAAAGTTTTGACTTTAGTTGGCATCCATATGTTGAAGATGAACCATACATATATCAATTTGGTACTCAATGGCAAAAGACAGGAGGACCAAAGTATATAACACCAGGTACACCTGCAAATAGTCCAGTAAAATATATTGATACCCGTATTATCAAATCAAAAAGATTGCCAAATGAAAAAGTATTTAATATATTAAATAACAATGTTGTAGTTGATTTTGATTATTCATGGCACCCTGACTCGACCGAAGAGCCATATATTTATGTATTTGGTAATAATCAATATCCAGCAGAGATAATGCCAACTGTTGAATATATAGTTAAAGGTGCAACTCAAGTCAAATATATCAATGATATTGTCGCTAAATTGGGTGAAAATAAATCTGCTTGGATAATACCCGATAATATTGATGTGACAGGTTTTGACTTTAGTTGGGTACCTAATCCCAAAGACCCGGCATATATATACGAGTATGGTACCCAATGGCAAAAGACAGGCGGACCTAGATATGTAGTTCAAGGGGCAACCGAAACAAAATACATTGATACTAAAAATGTAAAAAAATTAGTAGATACTACTAGTTGGACTATCCCAGACTATATAGACACTAATGGCTTTGACTATAGTTGGCACCCTGATGATACAAGTCCTCCGTACATATACAGGTTCCCCACTCAGTGGGCAATGAGCGGTGGACCAATATACACTGTTCCTGGTGCCACTGAAGTTAAGTATATTGATGTTATGATTGCTAAAGCTATGCCTAATAAAGATAATTGGGAGTATGATCCTTCTATCATTGATATAGCATCTTTTGACTTTAGTTGGCATCCATATGTTGAAGATGAACCATACATATATCAATTTGGTACTCAATGGCAAAAGACAGGAGGACCAAAGTATATAACACCAGGTACACCTGCAAATAGTCCAGTAAAATATATTGATACCCGTATTATCAAATCAAAAAGATTGCCAAATGAAAAAGTATTTAATATATTAAATAACAATGTTGTAGTTGATTTTGATTATTCATGGCATCCAGATGACACGGATGAGCCATACATCTATCATTTTGGCAATAGTCAATATCCAGCAGAGATAATGCCTACAATTGAATATGTAGTTGAAGGTGCAACTCAAGTCAAATATATCAATGATATTGTCGCTAAATTGGGTGAAAATAAATCAAATTGGACAATACCTGAAAATGTTGACGTAACAAACTTTGATTTTAGTTGGGTACCTAATCCCAAAGATCCTGCATATATATACGAGTATGGTACCCAATGGCAGAAAACAGGTGGACCAAGATATATAGTACCAAACGCCACTGAAGTAAAATACGTAGATATTCAAAAAGTTAAGATATTACCATCTGAAAAAAATTGGACTATTCCAAATAATGTTGACATTGCTGAATTTGATTTCAGTTGGCATCCAGATGATACAAGTCCTCCGTATATCTATCAATTTGGTACACAATGGGCAATGAGCGGGGGACCAAAATATATAGTTGATAATGCTACTGAAATCAAATACATTGATGTTATGATTGCAAAAGCCACACCCAATAAAGATAATTGGGAATATAATTTGGCTATTATTGATATAGAGTCTTTTGACTTTAGCTGGCACCCGTATGCAGAAGATGAACCCTATATATATCAGTTTGGTACACAACATCAAAAGACAGGTGGACCAAGATATATAACACCGGGCTCACATGCAAATAGTCCAATGAAATATATTGATACATGTATTATCAAGTCAAAAAGATTACCAAACAAAACAAAAGAATTTGTTGTAGTAGACAAGCTAGTGGTTGTGGATTTTGATTATTCTTGGCATCCGGATGAAACTGAAGAACCATATATTTATATATTTGGTAATAATCAGTATCCAGCAGAGATAATGCCAACAATTGAATATATAGTTGAAGGTGCTACTGAAGTAAAGTATATCAATGATATTGTAGCTGTATTAGGAGCAAACAAGACTAAATGGGATATACCTAAACATATTGATACAACTGACTTTAATTTTAGTTGGGTACCTAATCCCAAAGACCCAGACTACATTTATGAGTTTGGTACCCAATGGCAAAAGACAGGTGGACCAAGATATATTGTTAATGATGCAACTGAGGTTAAGTACGTTGAAGGGTCAAAGGCTAAGACTACATTCATAGATATGAGTTATTGGACTATTCCCGAGAATATTAGCTTTGATAAGTTTGATTTTACGTGGCATCCCGATGCTACTAGTCCTCCTTATATTTACAATTTTGCAACACAATGGGCACTAAGTGGAGGTCCAATCTATTCTGTACCAAATGCATTAGAACACAAATATATAGATGATGAAATAGCTATTGCTCTTCCAAACAAAGCTAACTGGGTATTCAATGATAATGAGATTGACTCTGAAAGTTTTGATTTTAGCTGGCATCCCAACATTGAAGATCAACCTTATGTCTATCAGTTTGGTACACAACATCAAAAGACAGGTGGACCAAAATATATAACACCAGGTGCTCATAAAAATAGTCCAGTGAAATATATTGATACACGTATTATCAAGTCAAAAAGATTGCCAAACAAACAAAATTGGATTGTTCCTGATGATATAGACATTCGTAGTTTTGATTTTAGCTGGCATACCGATGATACTGAAGCAGAACCTTACATCTATGTATTCGGCACGCAGCATCAAAAGACAAGCGGACCGCAGTACGTTACTCCTGGTATTCCTAGATTAGCATCAGGGAAACCAATTGGTCAAATAAAATATGTTGATGTTATTAAAGCTAAAAAGTTACCTAACAAGAAGCATTGGACTAATCCTAATAATTCAGATGTTAAAACATTTGATTTTAGTTGGCACCCAGATGATACTTCCCCTCCGACCACATATCAATTTGGTACGTTAGTGGATAGAGAAGATGGTCCAAAATATACTCACCCCGACACATTAGATGACGTTGTGGTATTCATGGAACGAATTGAAAAAACTACAGAAAATGATATTCAAAACATAGTAGTTCCTAGATATGAAATTGAAACTACTTTATCTGACTTAGTTAAACAGCATCCTAATGAAATCTTTTGGGCAATGCACAAAAATATTGACTATGAAACTTTCAACTTTGATTGGAGACCCGAAATAGTTAACATTCAATGGGAAAATGAATATGTATATGTGTTTGGTTCACCTGATAGTGAGATTACACAAACATACTTTGTTAATGCTAACATGTATCTTAAAGGTAATACAGACTTCAAATTTATTCAAACCGAGGTACTTACTGAAAAATACTTGTCTACCCTATTCAAAAAATCTGATATGTTCTTTGTAGATAGAAGTAATAGTGAATCACACGCAAGATTTGAAAAATTGAAACAAAAATTCCCTAATATACAAAAAACTCGCTACTTGAACAGCTGGGTTGATACTATCAATCGTTGTATTAATCGTAGTACAACTGAATTATGTTGGATACTTAACAGTGAATTAGATTATACTGATTTTGATTTTGAATATTATCCTAATCCATGGCAGATGAAAATGGTACATGTGTTTGGTACTCAATGGAGTCATTGGGGAACTACATTCATGGTTAACCGTGAAACATTTGCACAAGATACAAAGTATATTAAAATTATTGAGCATCTTTCTAATTTAAACTTTGTTAAAGACAGAAAAGCTAAAGCAACAAACATATTGTATGATATTGTTTATATTGATCACGGCAATGTTGATACATCAACACTAGCAGGTAACACAGTAATTAAATATCAAAACAGCTACATTACTACATTCCAGAAATTATTAGCCATTCTTCCTGTTAAGAAAGAACATTATGTTTGGATAGCAAGTACAGTATGTGATTATAAAGAATTTGACTTTACATATATTTGCGATCCTTTTGCAAAAGAACAATTACATGTGTTTCCAAGTGATAGGCAAAAGTTTGGTGATACATTCTTGGTTGATGTTAACAAACTACGTAGTTTGATTGAGGACATGAACGTCTTAGAAGATTATGAGAAGATTAACTACAACCAAAGCCAACGAGCAAAACGATTGCCCGCACCTATAATTATTACAGAAAATGATACACATGTCTCAACTATTGATAGTGATTTTGATTTCCCTTACGCAGTGTTTACTACTAGTGATAACAAAGACATTAACATAGTTGATACTGAACCAATGAGTCTATGGTCTCCTGAGTCTAAGAATATTCAAATTACTAGTGTAGGTGGAACACGTATTGTTGTACCTAAAGAAGCTAAAGAATATGTTAAGCGTGAGTTGTACGATTACCCGTACATCATTACTAACAGTAAATTAGCAAAGTCTAGTCCAATGGATATAGTATTTTTAAGTAACGGGGAAACTGGTGCAGAAGACAATTATCAGCATTTACTTAAAGTAACTAAAGAATTACCTAATCGGGTAGCTAGAGTTGACGGAGTTAATGGTCGTGTTCAAGCCTACCATGCGGCGGCCGAAGCAAGCAACACCCCCTGGATGTTTACTGTATTTGCTAAGTTGAAAGTCAGCAACAAGTTTGATTGGAACTGGCAACCAGATAGATTGCAGTTACCCAAGCACTATGTATTTCATGCATCAAATCCTGTTAATGGATTAAAGTATGGGCATATGGCAATGATTGCGTATAATAAAAAGTTAACCCTTGCTAATAAAGGTAAAGGTCTAGACTTTACTATGGATGATGAACATGAAGTTGTAGAACTCAATAGTGGTGTTGCTAATTTCAACACAGATGCTTGGAGCACATGGCGTACTGCGTTCCGCGAAGCATTAAAGTTACGGTCAACTGATGACGAGGTAAGCAAGAATAGATTAGAATTTTGGTTAACTGTGAGTTCTGGTAAATTTTCCCAATATAGTATCAACGGTGCTACAGATGCTGTACAATACTATGAAGAGGTCAATGGTGATTTTGAAAAACTAAAACTTAGCTATGACTGGCCATGGTTATATGCATATTTTCAAGCTAAATACAATGATGAAAGTAGATAAAGAAACCATTTATCATTTTACTTGTCAAGAGTGCAAGGGATGGTTTAGTATTGCTACGATGGAAGATTGGAAACCAAAGAAGTTATACTGCCCACATTGTGGGAAATTATTTGAGGATATATTAT
>Ga0209500_10000273_pt1 | contig 46256 bp, 35 predicted proteins | sample S_140212_EF_Meta_FD_187323 | JGI IMG/M metagenome (GOLD analysis project Ga0209500, IMG submission 187323) | Freshwater microbial communities from Lake Simoncouche, Canada to study carbon cycling - S_140212_EF_MetaG (SPAdes) (version 2) | ecosystem: Environmental > Aquatic > Freshwater > Lake ... | reverse complement strand
CGAGTTTATCGGCGCGAACTGAGGATGGCGCGAGCTCGACGGTCCACTCTCCGGGCCGGCCAGCGGCCTTGGTCATCGCATGGCCGAGGCGCAATAGGTCTTCCGCCGGTAGGAGTCCGGGTGTACCGCCGCCCCAAAAGGCGGTCTCGACGTGACCAGGGGGATGAAGCTCCATCTCGCGTTCGATCGCGCAGAGATAGCGGTCGATCTCTCCGCGTTTGGGCTGCTCCTGGTAGAATGAGCAGAAGTCGCACGACGACGCACAGAACGGGACGTGCAGGTAGAGGGCCGTCGCTGACTGGACGGGCGAAGACATCACTCGAGACCGAGCTGCTTGCGACCGGCTTCGGAGATCATTCGCGGATTCCAGACCGGGTCCCAGACGATCTCGACTTCGGCGGACTCGACGCCCGGGAGGGCTTCGAGCTTAGACTTAGCGTCGGCGGCGATGACTGGGCCCATGCCGCAACCTTGTGCAGTCAGGGTCATCTTCGCCGCGACCTTCTGTCCTCCGCGCTCGCCCGGCGAGAGTTCGAGGTGATAGATGAGTCCGAGGTCCACGATATTGACCGGGATTTCCGGATCGAAGCATCCCTTGAGCGACTCCCAGAGCGCTTCTTGGTTCACGGGCCCGCTGATGACGGACTCACCCTTCTTGCCATACTGGCTGGAGGCGTCGGCGCCGAGGGCCTCGATGTCGGCGGGTGCGATGCGGAAAAGGCCCATCGGGGTTCGAACGGTGACCGAGCCGCCGAGGGCTTGGGTGACCGTGACTTCTGTGCTCGCCTCCAGTACCACGATGTCCCCGGCGGGAATCAGGGTCGCGGCGCAGTCGCGGAGGAGTTTGTGGGTCGAGGACATGCGATGAAAACAGGCGGTTAGGCCTTGGGACGCAAGCGTGGCGTTCGTCCCAATGTGCTTTTGAGGGTAGTCAGGTTGCATGCCGCGATGACGAGCAGGGTTGAAGGGCGTCCGAGGTCGGTTAAGTTCGACGTCACCCCTTCCTCCATGCGTTACCTCCTGACCTTTTTCTTGGCGCTCACCCTCCAGGCCGCTCCCGTCTCAATCTTCGACGGCAAGACCTTGGCTGGCTGGGAGGGCGACGCCGCCTGGTGGCGCGTTGAGGAAGGCGAGATACGTGGCGGCTCGGCCACGGTCAAGGTGCCGAAGAACTTCTTCCTCGCGACCGATAAATCCTACCAGAATTTTGACCTGCGTCTCAAACTGCGCCTGACCGGCACGGGCTTCGTCAACAGCGGCGTCCAGATGCGCAGCATCCGCGTCCCGAATAGTTCCGAGATGAGCGGCTATCAGGTGGATTACGGCAAGGGCTGGTATGGCAAGATCTACGACGAGAGCCGCCGTAATAAAGTCATCGCTGAATCAAAAGACGCCGCCGGCGTGCTCGCCGCCGTGAAGGAAGGCGAGTGGAACGAGTACCGGATCCTCGCCGAAGGCACCCGTATCCGCAGTTGGGTGAACGGCGTACCGGCACTCGATTACGTTGAGACCGAGCCGAACATCGCCGCCGACGGCAAGATTGCCATCCAGATTCATTCCGGAGGCATGGCGGTAATCCAGGCCAAGGATATCACGATCGAAGAACTGCCCGCCACGCCTGGTGCGTTGACCTGGGATAAGGTGAAAAAAGCTGAGCCCGCCAAGACGGCGCCCGCGAAGCGCGACACGAGCTATAATAACGTGCAGGGCGTCCGCCGTTCGGCCGAGGAGCAGCAGAAACTCTTCAAACTCCCAGAGGGTTTCGAGGTCGAGCTCTTCGCCAAGGAATCCGCGGACTTCGGCAAGTTCATCATGCTGATCTTCGACCAGCAGGGTAGGGCATGGTCCAGTACCGCGCTGGAATACCCGGTAGACGCTAATGAAAACCCCGCCGCCGCGGAGGCGCTCTATAAGTCCAAGGCCCGCGATAAGGTGGTCATCTTCGACCAGCCCTTCGCTTCCAGTCCTCGTCAGCCGCGTGCTTTCGCCGACGGGCTCGCCATTCCCGAGGGCGTCCTTCCATATAAGGACGGCGCCATCGTGCAGCACGGCCACGACGTAGTCTTCCTTCGCGACACCGATGGTGACGGCAAGGCCGATAAGCGCGAAATGCTGCTGTCGGGTTTCGGCGTTCAAGACTCCCACCTCTTTCCGCACCAGTTCACCCGCGCTCCGTGGGGTTGGTTCTGGCTCGCTCAAGGCGCCTTCAATTCTGGTAAGGTCACCTCGTCCAAGGGAGATGTGACCGATTTCCCGAGCACGCGCATGGCTCGCTTCCGCCCGGACGGCAGCTTCTTCGAGCCGACGAGCGTTGGCCCGTGCAATATCTGGGGACTCGTGCTGACCGGCGAAGGCGAAGCGTTCATCCAGGAGGCTAACGACTACGGCTACCCGGTGATGCCGTTCCATGAGTACGGACTCTATCCCGGTTGTGCCGACCGCTTGGCTAAATCCTATCAGCCGAAGTTCCCCGTCCAGGCTCCTGACTTCAAGATGGGTGGCACGGGCCTCAGTGGCTTGGCGCTTTCTGACGCTGGCGTCTGGCCGAAGGGTTACGACGGCGTGATGTATGTCGCTAACCCGATCACCTCGAAAGTAAACGCCATCCGTCAGCATCGCGATGGTTCGGGCTATCGACTCGAAAAGCTCGAAGACTTCGTCACTTGCGAGGATCCGTTCTTCCGTCCGATCGCCATGACGATGGGTCCGGACGGCTGCCTCTATGTCATCGACTGGTATAACAAGATCATCAGCCATAACGAGGTCGCCCGTAACCATCCTGACCGCGATAAGCAGTCCGGCCGTATCTGGCGCATCAAGCCGAAGGGCTTCATTCCTCAGGTGGTGCCGGATTACACCAAGCTATCCGCCCCCGACCTCATCGCCCGCCTAGGTTCGAAGGTCGCCGCTGACGCGCATCTGGCCTGGCAGACGTTGGGCGACCGTGCGCCTGACGCCGCCCTCACCAGTGCCCTCGCGGCGATTGTGCGAGACGAGTCCGCCTCCGCCGCTCGACGCATTCAGGCTCTCTGGGTGCTCGGCGAGCAGAAGCAGGAAGTCGCGGGGTTTGTCTCCGTCTTGCTTAGTTCCGCGAATCGCAACGTCCGCCGCGAAGCGGTCAATGCCCTGCGTCATGCCGGCCTCGCCGACCTCGCCGTCTTGACCTCGCTCACCGCTGACGCGGACGCGGAAGTCCGTGCCGCCGCGATTAAGACCCTTGGTGAGGCTTCAGCCAAGTCGCCCGCCGCCCTAGGCGCGATGATGCGCTTCGTCGGCCCGTCCCTCGACGCTCCCGTCGCGGCGGATCGCAGCGGTAAGCCGATCAAGGTCGGTGTCGCCTATGAGCGCGAATTTGAACGTTTCCTGGTGCGCATGTATCTCGAGCGCCAGCCGGAGGCCGTTGCCGCCTTCCTCGCCTCGAATGAAGCGAAATCGTTACCCGCCGAAGGCCGGATGTTCGCCGCGCTCGCGCTCGACGCCAAGGTTGGCGCCCCGCTCGTCGCTGAACTGGTCGGGCAGCTCAGCCGTGCTCCAGGCCCCGACGAACTCTTCGCTGTGGCCAAGACACTCGACCAACCTACGAGCGTCGCCGTCTTGCGTAAGCTCTTGGCAGACGCCGCCGTTCGCAGTCGTGTCGTGGAGCTCCTGCTCGTCACCCGTACTGACCTCGATCCGGCCAAAGTCGGCCCTGTCGTCGCCGAAGCCGCTAAGGCCTTGCTCGCCCAAGGTGTCGCCGAACGCGCTCTCGCTGCTCAGCTGATTGGTGGCTTCCAGCTCCTTGCTCTTGAGGACGATTTACTCGCGCTAGTCGCCCGCGAGGATTCCCGCCGCGATGCCCTGACCGGCCTTCAGCAGCTACGTACGACCAAACCCGAAGCCATCGCTGCCCTTGTCGGCACGGCGCCCGCAGAGGTCTCAAATCTCGCCCTGCGTGCTTTAGTCGCTTCCCGTTCGCCGCAGGCTTCCGTGCTCGCGATGAAGCTCTTCCCGAAGCTTTCCGTGAACGACCGTAAGGTCGTGCTCGACGGCATCAGTGGGACTAAGGCCGGAGCCAAGGCTATCGCCGCCGGCTTGGCCGACAAGTCCATCGCCGTCGCCGACATCGAGATTCCGGTCGCCGAGAAGCTGGCCATCGCCTTGGGCGACAGCCCCGAACTCGCGATCGTGTCCGCCCAACTCGGTGGCGTCTTTCGAAGTGTGCTCGCCCTCGATGGTACCGACGAGGCCGTCGCCAACGCCGATATCTCGCTTAAAGGTCCTTTCACCGTTGAGACCTGGGTAAGGCTCGACGGTAAGGTCGACAATAAAGCCAGCATCCTGGGTGCTCCTGGTAAGCTGGACCTCAACTTCTTCAGCGGAAGTTTCCGTGCCTATTTCGGTGGGACAATTCGAGACGGCGTTACTTCCTCGAAGCCTGTTTCCTCCGGTATCTGGACGCATATCGCCCTCACGCGAGCCGCCGGTGGCATCCTGCGAATCTATCAGGACGGTGAAGTGACTGGCACCTCCAAGGTCGTGGTGCCTCAGGACCTGACGGGTCTCACCATTGGTTGGTCTGGCCCCAAGGGTGGACCGCTGGGCGCTTTCGCTGAATATCGCGTCTGGAACGTCGAGCGTAAGCCGGCGGAAGTCCGCGCGAACATGACTCGTACCTTCGCCGGCGAGAAGCTGCCAGCCTCCCTTGTATTTGCTTCTGCCTCTGACGCCTCGTGGGGCAAGCTCGGCAAGGGTGCCAAAATCGTGCGCACCACCGACGCGCCTCCGCTTCTTAACGGCGAGCAGTTCGCCGCGGTCGAGCAGAAGACGGCCCGCTTCATGGCGCTGTCGGCTAAGGCCGGTGACGCCGCGAAGGGCAAGAATCTCGTCGCGCTCTGCCAGGCCTGCCACGTGATTAACGGCCAAGGCGGACTCATCGGGCCCAACCTCTCCGGCGCGGGCGCGATGGGCATGGAAGCAGTCATCCGTAATATCATCGAGCCCAACGCCGCCATCGAGGCCGCTTACCGTATCTTCCAGCTGAAGCTCAAGGCCGGTGAGGTCATAGAGGCGTTCTACGTCTCCGAAGACGCCACCGCTTTCGTGATCCGACAGGCCGGTGGCGCCGACCGCCGCATCCCGAAGGCTGAAGTCGCGTCCGCGAAATACCTACGCCGTTCGCTCATGCCGGAAGGCTTGCTCGACGGCTTCACGGACGAACAGGTCACGGACCTCTTCGCCTATCTCAAGACGCTGAAATAGTCTTTTCAGGGCTAGGGTCAGAGCTAGGGCCAGGGCTAGGCGATGCCAGTGAGAGCGGGGCGGGGTTTATCCCGTCGCCTGATCTAGCCCTGTCCCTGCCCCTAGCCCTATCAGGCCTTCTTCGCTTGCCGAGGGGGCGTAGGGGCTTACGGCTTGAGGCATGTCCGTCTGGTTCAATCCTGCCCGTGAAATCGACGCCCTGCTGCGCAAGGCGGCCGCTTCCGTCCCCGGCCTCGAGGCCGACTTCAATCCGGAGCTGAAGCCGTCGGACCCTCGCCACGCCGACTTCCAGGCCAATGGCATCCTCGCCGCCGCCAAGAAGGCCAAGGCCAATCCGCGTGCCCTCGCCACCGCGCTCGTCGAAGCCGTCCGCGCCCAAGGCGGGCTCGATGACAAGATCGTCCAGATGGAAGTCGCTGGGCCGGGCTTCATTAATTTCAAGCTCACGCCCGCCGCCCTCGGCGCCTGGCTCCGCGAGTACCGCGACGAATCCAAGTGGCGCGCTGGCGCGGCCCGCCTGATGGGCGGACGTAAGGTCGTCATCGACTATCCTTCGCCGAATACCGCGAAGCAGATGCACGTCGGCCACCTGCGCCCGATCGTCATCGGCGAGGCCGTCGCCCGCCTCATCGAATTCTGCGGAGCTGATCTCGTCCGCGATAACCACATCGGTGACTGGGGTACCAACTTCGGCATCCTCATCCTCGCGATCCGTCGTGCCGGCTTCCAGCTGGACGCCAAGAGCCCGAATGCCCTTGAGGACCTCGAACGCCTTTACAAAGAGGGCAGCGTCGCCACCAAGGCGGACCCTGCGCTCATGGACGCCGCCCGTGCCGAGCTCGCGAAGCTCCAGGCTGGCGACGCCGCGAACACCGCCCTCTGGAAGGAGATCGTCGAGGTCTCCAACGCCGCCTGCCAGCGCATCTACGATCAGTTTGGCCTCAAGACCGACGTCATCCTCGGCGAATCCTTCTACCGCGATAAGGTTGACCAGGTTTACGCCGAGCTCGCTAAGTACAAGCTGGCCGAGGAAAGCGAAGGCGCTCTCGTGGTCTGGCATGACGAGGAGCCGCGCTTCTCTCGCGATGCCGAGACGAAGATGCCCTTTATCGTCCGCAAGAAAGACGGCTCATCCAATTACGCCTCCACCGATCTCGCTACGCTGCTGTACCGCACCGAACACTTCAAGGCGGACGAAATCGTCTACGTCACCGACGGCCGTCAGCAGGACCACTTCCACCAGCTCTTCGTGACCGGTGCTAAATGGTTCAAGGCTTCCGAGCGCAAACTCCCGCGCCTCCGTCACGTCTGGTTTGGCACGATCCTCGGTGAGGACGGTAAAGCTATTAAAACCAAGTCTGGCGACCCGGTTCGCCTGCAGGCACTCATCGATGAGGCCACGCAGCGTGCCTTCGACGCGGTCACGAGCAAGAGCCCGGAACTACCGGAAGCGGAGCGCCGCGAAATCGGTAAGGCCATCGGCGTCGCCGCCATGCGCTACGCCGACCTGTCGTCGAACCGCACGATGGATTACACCTTCTCGTGGGACAAGTTGCTCGCCTTCGAAGGCAATACCGCGCCGTACCTCATGTACGCCGTCGTCCGCGTCCGTTCGATCTTCCGTAAGAGTGGCCTCGTCGTGGGGCAGGGTGAGGAAGGCGCGACTGATCCGGAAACCCCGGCCGAGATCGCGCTCGCGCGCAAGCTGCTGGCGTTCACCGCCGCGCTCGACCAGGCGCTTGAAGAACTCCGCCCGCACCATCTCTGCACCTACCTGCACGAGCTGGCGGCCGCCTATGGCACATTCTATGCTGCGGATAGTGTCATCGTGGACGACCCCGCCGTGAGGGCCCGCCGCCTCATGCTCTGCTCGCGCACCTGCGCCGTCATGGAAACCGGCCTTCGCCTCCTGGGTATTGAGCCCGTCGAGCGGATGTAATGGCGGGGGCTCGCCCCCGATCGCCTGATTCACTGCATTCTTAGATAATCCACCGAGTCGGGCGTGACTTTCTCAGAGAGGTGCTGTCAAAGTGTCTCATGACCCCCTCGTTCACGGCATGGCTCATGACCTTGATGTTGATTCCGCGGATGCTCTGTGCCGCGGATGGCCAGCTTGAACTCGAGACCCGCCGACTTCATCTAGGAAAGCCCGGGCAATGGGAATGGGATATTTTCAAGCATCAGAAAGTGGACGCCGAGCGATTGGAATATCGCTTCCAGGGTAAGTCCAACGCGACCGAGCAGACGCTCCGCATTTGGCAACGTGACGTCAAACTAGACTGGCAGGTGAAGCTTAACGGTCGTCGGCTGGGCAAGCTGGTTAATATGGAGGAGGCACTCGAGACGTTATTCGCGCTGCCCAAGGGATCGCTGCGTGACGGCGAGAATATCCTGACGGTCGAGGCGCCGAAGGCTTTGGATGACATTGAGATTGGCCCTATTTCCATCTCGGAAAAATCTCCGCGCGATTTCCTGACCGGTGCGAGTATCGAGGTCGCAGTGATTGATGCGAAGTCCGGCCAAGCGATGCCGTGTCGGTTGACGCTTACCCGCCCAGATGGTGCACTTCAACCTCTGCGCGCCGAGCCGGCCGCGAGCGTCGCGATTCGCCCCGGCGTGGTCTACGTCAAAGATGGTAAGGTCACGATTAATACCGCCCCTGGAGACTATGTGCTTCATGCGGGCCGCGGTTTTGAATGGGGTGCGCCGTGTGCGAAGATTTCGCTCTCGGCGGGGGGGGCGCAACTGGTGACCTTCAAGTTGCATCGTGAAGTGCCCACCGATGGCTGGGTGGCGGCCGATAGTCATATTCACACCTTCACGCATAGCCGGCATGGTGATGCGTCGATTGAGGAACGCATGATTACCCTGGCGGGCGAGGGTATCGAGCTGGCTATCGCGACCGATCATAATCACCACGCCGACTTCGCCCCAGTCGCGAGCAAGATGGGCCTGTCAGGATATTTCACGTCGGTCGTCGGCAATGAAGTCACCACGAATCTCGGCCACTTCAACGCCTTCCCCGTTGAGCGTGGCTCGCCGGTCGTGAATGCCAAAGAGGGTGAATGGGCGAAGTTGGTGCCATTGATGCGAGCGGCACCCGGCGTGAAGGTCATCACCCTCAATCATCCGCGCGATGACCATCAAGGCTTCATTCCGTTCGGCGAGACGCAGTTTAACCCCAAGACAGGGAAGCATCTGGATGAGGCCGCTCTGGCGAATGTTGACGCGGTCGAGGTGGTTACCTCCGGCGCAATGCAGTCCGATATCCATCAACTTTATCGCGATTGGTTCGCGCTGTTGAATCGGGGGCTGCGCATCTCGGCCATCGCTTCGAGCGACAGCCATGACGTGAACCGCTTCATCGTAGGGCAGGGGCGGACTTATGTCGCGACGCGCGATAAGGATCCGGCGCATCTAGATCTAGATGAGATTTGGCGCAGCTATCAGCAGGGTCGCCTCTTGGTCAGCCTCGGGCTCCTGTCGCACCTGAAGGTGAACGATCAATTCATCGTGGGCGACCTCGCTTCCGGCCTAGGTGAGACCATCAAGGTCGAAGCCACTGTGCTCGGGCCGGCGTGGACGCAAGCTGATCACATTGAGCTTTATGCCAACGGTCGCCTGATCCGTGAGCAGGATATTCAGGATGATCATCGGGCGGGGCTAAAGGCGAAGATCACATGGATGATTCCCAAGCCGTCGCACGATGTTCATTTAGTGGTCATTGCGACCGGTCCAGGTGTCCGTGAGCCTTTTTGGGTTATTCCGCGCCCCTATCAGCCGACCAGCAAGGCCCTCGCCTCCCGGGTGATCGGTTCGACGAACCCCATCTGGCTAGACGCCGACGGCGACGGCAAATTCCAATCCGCTTTTGCCTACGCCCAGGCCTTGCTCAAGCGGCACGGTAACGACCGCGTGGCTTTGAGTGCGGCCTTGAAGAGTTACGATGAAGCGGTCGCCGTGCAGGTGGCGGAGTTGCTGCAAGCGGCTAGGCCTGGGCGCTGACCGGTCGTTTGACGTCGACCGGATGGAACAGCTGGGCTATTCCGATGTCACCCCACGTATGGAAACCCCTGCTCCGTCGGCGGAAGCCGTTGCCCCGAAGTCCGAACGTCTGCTTTCCCTCGACGCCCTGCGCGGCTTCGATCTCTTCTGGATTGTGGGCGGGCACGGTATCCTTGTCGCGCTCTTCAAGCTGACCGAGTGGGGCTGGTTGGGTGCGATCGATGCTCAGCTTAAGCACGTCGATTGGAACGGCTTCCAGGCCTACGATCTCATCTTCCCGCTATTCCTGTTCATGGCCGGCGTCTCGACGCCGTATTCGCTGACCCGTCGCCTGACGGAAGGCGCCCGCGGGGAAGTCTGCCGCAAGATCATCCTGCGAGGCCTCGTCCTCGTCCTGCTCGGCATCATCTATAACAACGGCCTCCAGTGGAAGGGGCTCGAGAATATGCGCTTCGGTAGCGTACTCGGACGCATCGGTCTCGCGGGCATGTTCGCCCAACTCATCTTCGTGTTCAACTTCGAGGCGCCGAAGCGGTTGTGGTATTGGCTCGCCGGCATCCTGCTCGGCTATTGGGTCATTATGTCGTTCGGACATGCGCCGGGTTTCGCCGCCGGCGATCTTTCGATGGAAGGTAACTTCGCCAGTTACGTAGACAGGCTGCTCCTGCCTGGTAAACTCCATAAAGGTATCCACGATCCGGAAGGCCTGCTCGCGATGATCCCTGCGATCGGCAACGCCTTACTCGGTATCCTGGCTGGCTTATGGCTGCGACGCTCCGCGGAAGAAGCCTCGGGTGATCGCAAGGCCGCTGGGCTGGCAGTCGCCGGTGTCGTGCTGCTCGCTGTCGGTGGACTCTGGAGCTTCGTCTTCCCCTTGAACAAGAACCTCTGGACCAGCTCGTTCGTCCTCTGGACCTGCGGTTGGGGCAGCCTGCTGCTCTCCTTCTTTTATTGGACCATCGACGTGCGTGGTTGGCTGAAGGCCTTCGGCGCCTTCTTCGCCGTCATCGGTATGAACTCCGTACTCATCTACATGTCGGCGAAGTTCCTCAGTTTCGACTTCACCGCGCAGGCCTTGTTCGGCGGGCTCGCCCGCGCCTTCCCTCCGGCCGTCGCCTCGCTGGCCATGGTCACTGGTATCTTCGCCGTGAAGTGGGCGCTCTTCTGGTTCCTCCAGCGTCAGAAGGTTTTCCTCAAGGTGTAGGACAGGGCGGGTCTTCGCTTGTCTTCCCCTCGCTCGTCAGGACGCTATTGGGATGTCCGAGCCAAAGCTGAAGATCACCCGGGGCGACATCATCGCCCGAGGGGTCCTCTGCCATTGCCCTAATTGCGGTAAGCGCGGCCTGCTCGCCTCGTGGTTCCGCCTGGGCAAGGCTTGCCGCTCGTGCGGTATGGATCTCGCGCGTTCGGCAGGCATCTATTCCGGCACGACCTCAATCGGCTATGTCGCCTCCATCATCTTCGTCATCGTCCCCGTCTGCTTCCTCGTGGTCTTCAAGGTCCTGTCCGTGACCGCTGGCGTGCTGCTCGGGATCTTCGGTTCCTTCGGCTTCATCGTCCTAATTTATCCGGTCATGCTCTGCTGGATGGTGATGGCCTACCATGTGGCCATGCCCGGCGAACTGCCTGCCAACGGCGGCCAGGAAGGCCGAGACGACTGACCGCTAAGGGTCTTGACTTACATCTTCATATCTAGATAAGAAGATACTTAAGATGTCACGACAGTTGCTCATCGACGCCCTCCGCAGTCCCGTGCGACCCACGGTGTCGGTGGAGTTCTTTCCGCCCAAGGACGCGGAGGGTGGGGAGCGCATGCTCAAGGTCGCCGCGACGCTGAAGCCGCTGGGTATCGATTTCGCCTCCCTTACCTATGGGGCTGGTGGTACTTCCCGCGACACCACAATCACCTATGGTGCGGAGCTCGTGAAGATGGGGATTCCCCTGATCGGGCACCTTACCTGTGTCGGCCATTCCCGCGCCGAGCTCGCCGGCATCATCAGTCAATATGACAAGGCTGGGTTTTCGGGCATCCTCGCCCTGCGAGGCGATCCGCCCAAGGGGCAGCAGGATTTCGTCGCGCATCCGGAGGGCTTCGCGCACGCGCAGGGGCTTGTTCGCCAAATCGCCGCGGAGCAGCCTGGTCGTTTCGCTATCGGTGTCGCTGGTTTTCCGGAACGTCATCCGGACGCCCTCGACGACCTTTCGGATATCCGTTTCCTCGCGGGCAAGGTCGCCGCGGGTGCGGATTTCGTGACCACGCAGCTCTTTCTGGATAACGAGGATTACTTCCACTTCGTCGCCCGGGCTCGTGCGGCGGGCGTATCCGTCCCAATCCTGCCGGGCATCATGCCGGTGCTCTCGCTCAAGCAGGCCCGTAACTTCTGCGGCTTCTGCAAGGCCCGGATTCCTGACGCCTTGGTGCGCGAGCTCGAGGCCTGCGGGCCGGACGAAGAGGCCCAGCGCAAGGTTGGCGTCTCCTGGGCGGTCCGTCAGGCGCGAGGTCTGGTCGCCCGCGGCGCGCCCGGTTATCACGTGTATATCCTTAATAAGGCCGAATCAGCCGTGGAGCTGTTCGCGGCGCTTCGCGATTAAGTCGGCTGGGTTTTAATAGGGTTGTAAAGCCACTCCGCCGGACGTGTGATGGGCCATGGCCCCACCCCCTGTTTCCTCGGCAACCGGCTGGCAACGCGGCTTCTGGAGCCTGATGGCAACCCAGTTCCAGAACGCCTTCAGCGATAACGCGCTCAAGCAACTCATCATCCTCGTGCTTCTGGCCGGCGCCACCGCGTCCGCCGGGGGCGCCGGGGATGATCGGATGGTCTCTATGGTGACGGCGGTTTTCTCCGCGCCTTTCATCCTCTTCGCGATGCTGGGGGGCTGGCTCGCGGACCGTAATAGCAAGCAGCGCATGATGGTCTACGTGAAGACGGCGGAGATGGGCATCATGGCGTTCGCTGGGCTCGCCCTGTGGCTCACAAGCTTGCCGCTTTTGTTGGGCGCCATCTTCCTCATGGGGTGCCATAGTGCCATCTTTGCCCCTTCGAAGTATGGAATCCTGCCGGAAATCCTACCCCACGAGAAGTTATCTTGGGGTAACGGCATCCTTGAGCTGCTTACTTTTCTCGGCGTCATCCTCGGCGTGGTAGCCGCCGGAATCTTCTCCGATGCCTTCTTAAAGGAGGGAAGCACGTGGATTGCTGGCCCTATCCTCATGGTCATTGCCTTCGTCGGCTGGCTGTTCAGTCGCCAAGTCACGCCCGTTCCTGCGGCCGATCCGACTTGCCCGGTCCGCATCAATCCCGTCACCGACCTCTGGCGTCAGCTGAGCATCATGAAGCAGGATCGCGATCTCTGGCGCGCGTGCTGGGGTAATACTGGCTTCTATTTCATCTCGGCCTTGGTGATGATGAACATGGTGGTCTTTTGTAAGAGCGTTCTAAATCTGACCGACACCCAGAACAGCATGATGAACGTATGGTTGGCCGTCGGCATCGGCATCGGCAGCGTCGTCGCGGGTTATGCCTCCCGCGGCCGTATCGAATATCGCCTCGTCCCGCTTGGCGCGCTCGGCCTAGCCTTGAGCACCATCCCGATGGGGATGGAAGGCGTCACGGCCGACACTTTCCGCATCTGCATGGGCTGCTTGGGCTTCTCCGCCGGCCTGTTCATCGTCCCCGTCGTTTCCGTCATCCAGCACCGCCCTTCGCCCGAGAGCAAAGGCGCGGTGCAGGGTAGCGTGAGTAGCCTAAGTTTCCTCGGGATTATGGCTGCCGCCGGCGTCCAATGGATCGCCCGTGAGACTTTCCACATCAGCTCTGCGCAGGTTTTCTGGGTGTGCGGGGCCTCGGCGATCATCTGCGGCGCCTACGCGGCGATTTCCCGGGGTAGGTTCATCGAGGTTGAGTAGGTCCGGGCACTTCTTAATCTTGGATTAAGGGCGGTTAGGGTAGAATATAGGGCCAGCTCCTGATGCGCATCCTTATCGTAGAAGACGAAGCTCCCTTGCGTAACGGCCTCCTGAAGCTGCTCCGTGAGGAAGGCTATGCCGCGGATGGTGCCGCCAACGGCGAAGAAGGTCTCCATAAGGCGATGGAGTGTGATTACGACGCCATCGTGCTCGATTACCTCATGCCGGTGATGGACGGCCGCGAGATGCTCCGCCGACTGCGCCATACCAAGCGTACGCCCGTCATGATGTTGACCGCGCGCAATTCAATCGATGACCGCGTGGCCGGTCTCGACCTTGGCGCCGACGACTACGTTGCGAAGCCTTTCGTGCAGCAGGAGCTCCTCGCCCGCCTCCGCGCTCTGGTGCGACGTAACCACAGCTCAGCTGCGGCGGTCATCTCCCTTGGCGGTATCGTCATCGACACGGCCGCCCGCCGCGTGACGAAGGACGGCAAGGACGAGCCCGTCACTGGCCGGGAATACGGCCTCCTGGAATACCTCGCGCATCGCCGCGGCGCGGTGGTACCTCGCTCTGAACTCTACGAACACCTCTTCGACGAGAACGAGGACACGCTTTCGAACCTGCTGGAAGTGCACGTCTGCAACCTGCGTCGCAAGCTCGGCGCTGATCTCATCAAGACGCGTCGCGGGTTGGGTTACGTCATCGAGGCGGCACCGAAGGCTCCCAGCCAGACATGATTTTTCACTCCATCCGCTGGCGGATTCTGGCTTGGAACTTCGCCTTACTCGCGGCGACGGCTTCGGTGCTCCTCGTGGCGTTCTATGGTCACGAGAGGCAAGCCCTCCTGCAGGAGTTGGATCTGCGTCTCCGTAAGGAGATGACCCGCGGCATGGGAGCGGTCGGCGAGGTCGTCCCTGGCATCGCCGGCCCGCGGGGCCCGGCGGCCCGGCCCGATGGCAAAGCCGCTCCACGGGGAGACAACCCCGAGCAGCGGGCGACCAAGGCCAAGCAGGCCCTGGCTGAGATTGTGGGTTCTGGCGTCTGGGTCCAAGCCGTCGACCTCGAGGGTAAATCACTTTACCGTTCCGTTAACGCGCCGATCGAGACGGAACTGGTCGCCCAAGCCTTGGCTGAACTGGCAACGAACGCGGATGACACCCCGGCCCGTCCGCAGGACCTCATGGTCACTTTGCCCAGCCATCGAGTTCTGCTCCATCGTCCGCCAGGTCGTAATCTCGTTATGTTCGGCAGTCCGACCTTGCAGCTGGACGCCACCCTCGCCGATCTCGCCCGTAGTCTGACGCTCGCCGGTTTCGCCGTCGTGTTCATCGGCTGCGGCATCGGCTGGGTGCTGGCTGGCCGATCGCTCAAGCCCATCGATCGCATCGCGGCGGACGCCGAAGGCATCGCCGCCGGCGATTTTGGCCGGAAGATCGACGTCGAAGATACCGAGAGTGAGTTAGGCCGTCTTGCCGTGGTGCTTAACGATACCTTCGGCAAGATGAACGCCGCCCGCGAGCATATGGCGCAATTTACGGCCGATGCTTCGCACGAATTGCGGACGCCGCTGACGGTTATCCTTTCCGACAGCCAAGGCGCGTTGCGACAGGAACGTACCCCCGAGGAATACCGTGCCACGCTCGAGACCATTAAGCAGTCGGCGCTACGCATGAAATCCATTTCCGATGCCTTACTTGAGCTCGCCCACGGCGACGCCGGCCGGCCGGTCTCGCAGGATGCCTGCGACCTCGCGGACCTCGCCGATGAATCCGTCGCCTTGCTCGGCCGTGTCGCCCGCGAGCATAGTGCCAAGCTCGTCTCACACCTCGAAGGCGCGCCCGTAGTCGGCGATGCTGGCCGTCTCGGACGCGTCATCCTCAATCTTTCCATCAATGCCATCCTGCATAACGATGCCGGCGTGACCGTCACCGTCACGACCAGTGTGGTCGACGGCTTCTCGGAGTTGCGCGTGGCCGATGACGGTCGTGGCATTGCGCCGAAGAGCCTCGGGCAGATCTTCGAGCGCTTCCGTCGAGTCGACGCCTCGCGCTCCCGGCATACCGGCGGCGCCGGCCTCGGCCTCGCGATCGTCAAGCAGACGGTTGAGGCCCATGGCGGCACCATCGCCGTGACCAGCGAGGTCGGCAAGGGCACCGTCTTCGTCGTCCGTCTGCCGAAGGCCTGATCAGACTGTCGCCAGCACGCGCTGCTTGATCTCTGCGACGGGCATCGCGTTGAGCAGGACGGGCGAGAGACGGTTCTCGTTGATCAGCGGGAGGGCCGTGAGGTGTTCGCTGAGAACGAGGTTTCGGTTCGCGGCGACTTCATCGACGCGGTCCACCGGCGTGAAGCGTGGGGTGGATTTCAGGACCTCCGGGTTGGTGCGGATGAGTTCACCAATGGCGAGTACGACCTCGGCGAAGCGGTCGAGCTCGGCCTTCGTGTAGGACTCTGTCGGCTCGATCATCAGGCCGAAGACCTCGGGGAAGGCGACGGTCGGGGCGTGGAAGCCGAAGTCGAGGAAGAGCTTGCCGACGCGGCCGATGATGCTCGCCCGCGGGATGCCGGAGGACTCGATGCGTTTGAAGTCCTCTTCCGTGAGCGTAAGGATGAACTCGTGCATACGCGGCACGCCGTCGGCCGCTGCGGGGAGCGAAGGGAAGGACTTGCCGAGCTTCGAGAACAGGTAGCGGCTGGAGAGGACGGACATCGCGGACATGCGGCGCACGCCTTCCTTACCAAGGCGCTGTAGGTAGGTGTAGACGCGCACCTTGTGGGCGAAGTTGCCCCAGTGGCGGTGGAACGAGCCGATGCTGTGCTTCGGTTTCACCGGCACGTAGACATCGCCATGTTTTGCGATCTGGAAGCCGGGGAGGAAGTCGACCAGGCGTTCGGAGACGGCCACGATGCCGTCGCCCGGGCCACCGCCGCCGTGCGGGACGGTCCAGGTCTTGTGCAGGTTGTTATGAACTGCGTCGACGCCGAGGGCGCCGAGATTCACCCAGCCCGCGATGGCGTTCATGTTGGCGCCATCCATGTAGACGAGGCCGCCGATGCGGTGGATCTCTGAGGCCATCTTCTGGAAGTCGGTCTCGAAGACGCCAGAGGTGTTCGGATTGGTGACCATCATGCCCGCGATGCGCGGTCCGAATTCGGCGATCTTCGCAGCGAAGTCGGCCTGGTCGACGCGGCCGTCAGGAGCGGACTTCAGAAGCATGATGCCCGAGGGCGAGCCGTCAGGGTTACGCTTGGTCGCGTAGCCGGCGGTGGTGGCCGTGGCAAAGTTCGTACCATGGGCCGAAGCCGGAATCAGGATGATGTCGCGGTGCTGGCCGTGATGGCGGTGGTAAGCTTGGAATAGCTTAAGGCCGACGAGTTCGCCTTGGGCACCGGCGACAGGTTGGGTGGTCAGGCCGGCGAGACCAGTGATCTTGCGGAACCACTCCTGCGTCTGCCAGAGGAGTTCAAGCGAACCCTGTGCATCCTCGGTCGGAGCCTGCGGGTGCAGGCTGGTGAAGCCCGGCAGACCGGCGGCCCAGTCGTTGATGTGCGGATTGTACTTCATCGTGCACGAGCCGAGCGGGAAGCAGCCGGTGTCGGGCGACACGTTGAGTTCGCCGAGCTTCGAGTAGTAGGCCCTCAGTTCGGAGAGCGAGAAGGAGGGTAGACCGACGGAGCCTTGACGGAGTAGGGCGGAGGGAATCTCGGCGAGCGGCTTCGTGCCGACGGACTGGCCGTAGAGTCCTTCGAAGAAGGCGATGAGCTTATCGGTATCGGCCGCGGTCTGGAGGTCGCTGAAGGAAATCTTCAGTAGCGAGCAGTTGCAGGGCGTACGTCCCGTGATGTCGACGCCCACGTGCAGTCCGGCGGCGCGGCCCTTGGCGATGACGGCGGCGGCGCGCTCGGGTAGCATTAGGCTGAATTCGTTCCAGAAAGCCTGCTTCGCGTAACAGACCTTTAGGCCCGGGATGTTGTGCAGCTTAGCGGCGGCGCGGTGGGCTTGGTCGCGGCCAGCGACGCAGGAGGCGGCCATGCCTTGCTCGCCGCGGGCGAGGATGGAAGCGCCGGCGATGGTGGCGATGAACGCCTGATTGGAGCAGATGTTGGACGTAGCCTTGTCTTTGCGAATGTGCTGCTCGCGGGTGGCCATGACCATCACGATGCAATCGCGACCGGCGTTGTCCTTGGCCTTGCCGACGAAGCGGCCCGGGGTCTCGCGGACTTCGTTCTTCTTGTCGGCATTATGGCGGACGGCGAAGAGGCCGAGGCCGGGACCGCCGAAGTTGGCGCCGATGGCGAGGTGCTGGCCTTCGCCGACGAGCATGTCGGCGCCGGCACGTCCGTACTGGGCCGGGGCCTTGAGGCCGCCGGTGGCGAGGAGCATTGGATCAATGACCGTGACGGACTTCACGCCGGCGTCGGCGCAGGCGTCGGTGAGCGCGTCGACGTCCTCGAGCAGGCCGAGGGCGTTGACCTGCGGGAAGATGACGGCAGCGAGCTGCTTGCCGAGGCGCGAGGAGGCGGCGGCGATGCCCGCGGCGGTCAGGCGGCCGGTGTCTTCATCGGGAGCCAGGAATTCCAGTTTCACCGAGGTGTCCGCGACGTGCGTGCGGAGGACTTCGAGGTCGCCGGGCAGAAGGTTGGCGGCAACGAGTACCGTATTCGCTTCGGCGTCGCCCATGCGGACGGTGCAGACGGCGGCTTCGAAGAGCGCGCTGGCGCGTTCGTAGAGCGAGGAGTTAACGGCTTCGAAGCCGGTCAGCTGCGCGAGCGTGGACTGGTAGATCCAGTGGGTGATCAGCGTGCCCTGGGAGCGCTCCGGCTGGTAGGGCGTGTACGAGGTCGTCAGGTTGCGAATCGAGCAGACGTGGTTGACGATCTCGTTGGTCCGGTAGACCTGGAGGCCGTCGCCGAGGAAGGCGGTCTTGACGGAGTTCTTCTTCGAGAGGGACTCCATGCGATCCGCGAGGGCCTGGTACTCCAGCTCGTCAGGGAGATCCTGGACGCCGGGGAACTTCACCGCGGCGTCGATGTGGGCATACATCTCCGAGAAATCCTTGGCGCCGATGGCGGCGAACATGGCCTGGATATCGGCTTCGGTCGCCGCGATATAATGGCGGGCGAGTTCGCGGGTGATTTTAGACGGGTCGTAGGGCAGCTGGGCCATGGATGTACGAAAGGTTTTGAAGGAGGAAACGGGTCTCGCAATCGCCCACCAAGCGAGGGCGGGGGTATTAGAGAATCACGGTTTCGGCATAAGGTTTGGCAACCCATTCGAGGGCTTGTGAATAAGTCTTAGGGCGGTGGCGCGTTGCCAAGGTCTGGCCTATGCCCAAGGTCTATTTATGACCAAGCAGGAACGTGCCGATTACGTGGGGAGGGAGCTCGCGAAGCTCTACCCGGCGACGCCGATCCCGCTGGACCACACGGATGCCTATACGCTCCTGGTCGCGGTGGTGCTTTCGGCCCAATGCACGGACAAGAAGGTCAACGAAATCACCCCGGCGCTCTTCGCCGAGGCGGGGACGCCGGCCAAGATGGCGGCGATGACCGAGGCACGGGTGTTGACGCTCATTCGCCAGCTGGGGCTCGCCCCGCAGAAATCCAAGGCCCTTGTCGGGTTAGGCAAGATGCTCATGGCCAAGCATGCGGGGCAGGTGCCGCGGACCTTCGAGGAACTCGAGGAGCTGCCCGGCGTCGGCCACAAGACCGCCTCGGTCGTCATGGCCCAAGCCTTCGGCGTACCGGCCTTCCCGGTAGACACGCATATCCACCGATTGGCGAAGCGCTGGAAACTGAGTCCAGGGAAGTCCGTCGAGCAGGTCGAGAAAGACCTCAAGCGGCTCTTCCCTGAGGACAACTGGAACAAGCTTCACCTCCGGATCATCTTTTACGGACGAGAGCATTGCACGGCGCGCGGCTGCGACGGCAAGACGTGTGGGATCTGCGCCGCGCTACGCGCGGCGTAGGGGGCAGATGGCGGATGGCAGACACGATGATGGGATAACGTGCTTAACGCGGTGAGCGCTCTTTATCTTCGCTGTTCTTATCGATGCAGACCTCTGACATCTGCCATCGACTCAGTCATCTGCTCTTAAGCCCTGATCAGAGCCTCATGCTTCGCGCGAAACTCATCGCTCCAGGCGGAGGGCTGATGCGAGATGCCATCCATACGACAAATCGTGCGTGAGGCCTTGGCGTAAAGGATGGCGTGATCCGGGCTACGGAACTCGACATCCACCGTCAGACCGGCCGCGCGGACTTTGCGGACACTGAGAATCAGCTTCACGTCGCACTCTGGGCGGATAGCGACGAGGTAGTGTAAGTCGATGTCTCGGACCACCACGTAGACATCGGGCGCCACGGCGGGGTCGATGGTATCTTTGCCCATCAAGGCGATGAACATCACCTTCTGCGCACGTTCCATCATGAGCACATAGTGCGAGTGATGGAGGATCCCGAGACCGTCGGTCTGGTCGAACCAAGTCCGGATGGTCACGTGAAAAGTCTTATCAGGCTGGAGTCCGTCGGCGGGCATGGGAAAAGGGATGGGGTTAATGCGGACCGGGGCAAGCGAACGCGTTACTTCGTCCGTAGCGTCGCCGCGAGGCGGTCGAGCTCGACCCAGGTGTCCACGGCGGGCTTGAGGCCGAGGTCGCGGCGGGCCGCAGAGACGTCGAACCAATGGTCCTTGGCGAGTTCGACGGCGACGAAGCGGGTCATGGGTGGCTCGCCCTTGAGGTGGAAGAGTGTCCAGACGCCTTCGAGCAGGCCGCCGAGCCAGTAGGCCGCGCGTTGGCTGACGCGCTTCGTGACGGGCTTTTCGCCCGCACCGACGAGTAGGCGGTTGATAAACTCCCAGAGCTTCACGGGCTCGCCTTGCGAGAGGAAGTACGCCTTACCATTGGCGCGACCGGCGAGGAGCGCATCAAGCGCCCCGAGGTGAGCATCTGCCGCGGTGTCGACATGCGTGACGTCAACGCGGTTCTCGCCGTCGCCGACGATGCGCAGCTTGCCAGCCCTGGCGCGGGCGAGCACGCGGGGAAAAAGATGGTTGTCAGCTGGGCCCCAGATCAGGTGCGGGCGGAGCGCGCAGACTTTGAGCTGGTCCGAGGCGGCCTGGAGTGCGACCTCTTCGGCGATGGCCTTGGTCTCCGCATAGGCGCAGAGCCAGTTGTCGCCGTAGGGCAGGGATTCGTCAGCCCCGCCGAAAGCCTCGCCGTTGAAGACGACGCTCGGCGTGCTGGTGTGCACGAGAGCGCGGACGCCATGGACCTGGCACGCAACGACGACGTTCGAGGTGCCGGCGATGTTGATACGGACGTACTCTTCCCAGGCACCCCAGACGCCGGCCTTGGCTGCGACGTGGAAAACGTAGTCGCAGCCTTTGACGGCCGCGTCGACCGTCGCGCGCTCGGCGATGTCGCCGCGGTGGAAGTCCACCTGGCTGGAGAGCTCGCCGGTCATTGGCGTCCGACCCAGCACGCGGACTCGATAGCCACGGGTGAGGCAGCGGCGGACCACGGCCTGGCCGAGGAAGCCGGCACCGCCGGTGACGAGGACGAGTGGAGCGTTCATGGGGCGAGGCGCTTGGTCCATTCCTTGGCCAGCTGGAGCCGGTGGATCTTAGCGTTATGGCGGACGTCCACGGGCAGGGCACGTTGGAAGACGATGTGCTTTACGAGGCCGGCCTGCGGGCTGACGCGGGCGAGCTCCTGGATTTCAGCGACGAAGCGCGCACGGTCCGCTACGGTCTCGGGAAAGTGCCCGGCGCGCGGTTCGACGACGACGACGGCCGTCTGGTCAGGGGCGGCACCGAGGCCGATGAGCGCGCAGCGGAAGACTTGCGGATGCTGGCGGAAGGCGGGCTCGAGCGATTCTGTCGGCAGGTCGCCGTCTGCGGTACGGACCTTTTCCACTCGGCGGCCCAGGAAGAAAAGGCGGTCGGAAGTATCGAGCGCGCCGAGATCTCCCATGCGATGCCAGGTGCGCGCGCCGTCGGCGATTTTCGCGTAGCGCGTCGCTTCGGGGAGTCCGTCATACTCACGGGTCACGCTCGGTCCGGTCGCGATGATTTCGCCGATCTCGCCCACGGCGCAGGGGACGGTTTCGGCGAGCGTCGCAATTGGGCCGTCCGTCTCGCGGACGATGCGGATCTCGACTCCGCTGACGGGGCGGCCGACGCAGGTCCCTTGGCCGCGAAGGGCGAGCTGGCGGGCGTCGCCGAGGAGCTCATCGGACGTGATCGTCGTGATCGGCAAACACTCGGTCGCTCCATACGGAGTGTGAGTCACGCAGTTTGGCGCCACGACGCGGAGCTTGGCTAGCAGTTCGCCCGAGACCGGTGCACCGGCAATGAGCAACCGACGCAGATCGGGTAGCCTGAGTCCGCGGGCTTCGCAATGGTCGGCGACCTTGCTCCAGATCGCCGGGGAGCCGAACGAGCAGGTGACTTGCTCAGAGATGAGCGCGGACACCAGCGAGGCCGGATCGGCGGCGAGCGGCCGCGAAGGGTCAAGGAGTGGCGTGACGGTTGTCGTGCCGAGGGCCGGATTGAAGAGCGCGAAAAGCGGAAGCATCGCCATGTCGGTCTCGCCCGGGCGGATGTCGTAGGTCGCGCGGACCAGCTCGATTTGGGCGTCGAACATCCCGTGCGTGTAGCGGACGCCTTTGGGTGCGCCGGTCGAGCCGGAGGTGAAAAGAATCGCGGCGAGTGTACTCTGGTCGACGGGGGTGAGCGGGCGCGGGGTTTCTGCCATCGTCGCGAGCGCCTTTCGCCATGAGGAGTTTCCGACCGTCACGCGCTGGCGCAGCGAACGAAACGCAGCGAAGGGTAGCCGGCTGAGCAGGGTCGCGGGGAGAAGTCCGGCGAGGGCTTCGGGGTGGGAGCGGCGCACGCATGTCAAGAAGGCCGCCCAGCCCATGCCTGGGTCGATCGCGATCGGCACGGCGCCGAGCTTAAGTAGGCCAAACATCCCGACGATCAGGTCGTGGCCGGGTCGGACGGCCAAGAGCACACGCGTCCCTTGGGTGATTCCCTGGCGGCTAAAGTATTCGGCCGCTCCGTCGCTCTCTTGGTCGAGTTGTCTGAAGGTGCGGGCCTCATGCAGGACTTGCCCGGAGGTGGCGACGGCGGTCGGGGACTTTATCGCCACCCCGTCCGGGCGGTCGGTAGCCGCGATCCGAAGATGGCGGGCGACATTGCTTCCGGGGTCGTTCATGGCCTGTAAACGAAGAAGCCCCGAATTCGGGGCTTCTGCAAGGGATACTTGAAGGTTTAGTAGTCGGTCAGCGTGACCGCGCCCCAAAGGAGGGTAATGCGGTCGCCGGAAGTGAGCCGTCGGCTGTAGAATTCGTTCATGTTCACGCCGACGGTAGCCCTGTCGTTCGGGGCGTAGGAGCCGGACTCAACCTTTACGATGCCGAGGAAGTTATGGCTGGGCTCCATCGACACGTTGCGTCCGTGGTTGGGGGTGTCGTAAGTGGTGCAACCGACGAGAGCGGCGGAAGCGATTAAGGTAGCAAGGGCGAGCTGCTTCATAGCGGGGTGAATTAGGATGATTGGCAGGGGGGAGGGGGCTGACAAGTCAGAATCATTCACGAAGCCGCCCAGTTGCGCCACAGGATGACCAGTTCGGGGCCGCGAAAGAACCAAATAGCCCCGGCGATGGCCATACTGGGGACAAAAGGCACTACTCCGGCGTATTCTTCGCCTTTAAGCTTGGCCTGAATCAGGCCCGGGAGCGCGGTGATGACGCCGACGACCGAGCCCCCAAAGAGGCAGAAGACCGCACCTTGCCAGCCGCAATAGGCGCCGACTCCGGCACAGAGGATGATGTCGGCTTCGCCCATAGCCTCGCGGCCAGCCAAGACGCTGCCGATGGTCCGAATCCACCAGACCAAGGCCGTGCCCACTGCGACGCCGAGGAGAGCATCCATCAGCGCTCGGAAGCGATTGACGGCTTCGATCGAGTTTGCGGTCTCGCCGTGGACTGAGGGGATAAGCATTGCGAGGATGACACCTGTCCCGACCAAAGCGAAGTTCGGGGCGTCGGGGACCATCATGTCGTCCAGGTCGCACCCAGCGAGTAATACTAGCAGCGGAAGGTAGACGCACGCGACCGCGGCCTTGGCCGGCGGCAGGAAGGTCCAGGCTGCGACGAACAGGAGGGCGGTGACGAGTTCGACGAGCGGATAGCGGACGGAGATACGCGCGGCGCAGCAGTGCGCGCGGCCGCGGAGGAAGAGCCAGCCGAAGAGCGGGATGTTATACCAGAAGGGAATTGGCTGGCCGCAGGCGCAGCGTGACCCCGGCGTCACGATCGATTCGCCTTTGGGCAGTCGATGAATGCAGACATTAAGAAAGCTTCCGACGCAGGCCCCGACGGCGCCGACGCTTAAGGCGGCGAGGGCAGGGTGGAGCTTGGCGAAATTCTGCAAGTCGACGAGCGTCATGGTCAGGGGGTGGTTTCGCCGAGCGCGGCGCGCATCGGGGCGTCAGGGGGAAGCATGCCGTTCCAAAGGCGGAAGGCGAGCGCTCCCTGCCACCGGAGCATCGAGCGTCCATCGCAGTGGGCGATGCCGCGCTCACGTGCGTCCTGCAGCAGGCGCGAAGGTTCGCTGCCGTACGTGGTGTCGAAGATAAACTGCCCAGCGGCGAGGAGGTCGGCAGGGAAGGGTGAAGGGTCTTTCGGTTTTAATCCGAGGGTGGTGCAGTTCACGATGACGGCGTCCGGCGAAGCTGTGATCTGGTCGAGTCCCGCGGCCAGTATCCGCGGGTCGGCGAGCGTGGCGGCGAGCGCGATCGCTTTGGCCGCATCGCGATTATGCAGGCGGAGCGATGAGCAGCCGTCGGCGAGGCAGGCGGCTGCCACGGCGCGGGCGGCCCCGCCGGAGCCGAGCAGGATGACTGGGCGATCCTTGGTCGTGCGACCGGAGCGTTCGCGCAGCGCTTCGAGGAAGCCTTGACCATCGGTGGTATCACCGGCCCAGCCGGTCGCCGTGCGCACGAGCGTATTGACGGACTCGGCACGCCGGGCTTCGGATGAGAGCGATTCAGCGAGCGAGAGCGCCTGGATTTTGTGCGGGACCGTGAGGTTCACGCCGGCGAAGCCTTTAGTGTGCAATAAGGCCAGCGCTTCGGGCAGTTCTTCCGTGGTGATGTGCAACCGATGGTAGCGGACGCCGGCAAGGCGTGGGTTCGTCGGGAGCAGCGTCGCGATCGCGGCATTGTGCATCGCTGGGCTAAGCGAGTGCGCAATCGGGTCGCCCAGCACGCCGAGCTGGCCGGGCGCGAACTCGGTCGTCCGCAGGGACGCGAGGGTGAGGGTGTCAGGCGCGCTCATCGGTCTTTTCCAGGGCGTGGACGAAGGTGAGGAATAGGCGGCTGCTGCGGTCGTCGCCTTGGGCTTCGAATTGCGACACGAGGTTGCGGCAGCAGCGTGCGAGTGTCTGGTGCGTTGTGACGGGCAGCAGGAAGGCTTCGTCCGCGGGCAGCTGGTTGTCGAGCAGTAGCAGCTGGACTTCCGCGCGGGTGCGGAAGGCGCCGCCTTCGTAGCAGTCGATGTAGAGCGGTTCGCGGCCACGGAAGATGCCGACCATGAAGCGGCCGGGTAGGCCGACCGGCTCGACAGGCAGACCGAGGCGACGCGCGACGAGCAGAAAAATCAGGCAGAGCGATATCGGTATGCCGCGCCGGCTGTGGATGACCTGCGAGAGCAGGGAGGAGGACGGGACGGCGAAGCTTTCCTGAGCACCGCGATAGCCTTCTTCACCAAAGATCACGCGGCAGAGCAGTCGGCACTTCGCGCGGACGTCGAGCGGTTCGGCGATGAGTTCGCGTGTGCGCTCGGCCAAGCGGTCGAGTTCGGTGGAGTAGGCGTCGTCGGCCAACGATGGGTCGGTGGCGCGTTCAAGCAGGAGGCAGGCTTCTTCCAGATCGCAGTGCGGGTCGCGGACATGGGAGAGGAAGGCGTGGGCGGCGGCTTCGGGGGTGCGCAGGTCGGCGAGCAATGTGCGGGCGTGGGCGGCGAGGGCTTCGTCTTTCGTCAGGGTTTCGAGCCAGAGTACGCCGGGTAGTCCGGCGGCTTTGATCTTACTGAGCACGGCGAGGCGGACAACCGGGGAGGGGTCGTCGAGGAGGCGCTCCAAGGTCGCCAGCTCCGCTTCGTGCGTCATGAGCATTTTCTACCGACAACGAGAGGGCCACGGCAACAAGGGAGTCCGCGCCGCCGAGTCTTTTAGAGGTTGACGGTGGCACGTGTGTCTTGGCGTCGCTAGGCTGGCCCTCTGCGGCGAGCTGGGTTTTCGGATTGAAGGGAGCCGTTGCCCGAGGGAGTCTGGGGTCATGACCGCTACGCGCATCCGCTGCGGGGTGGCCGGCACGGGTTCGCTCGGCCAGCACCACGCCCGCATCTACTCGACCCTGCCTGGCGCCGAACTCGCCGGCATCTTCGAGCCCAATGACGCCCGTGCGGCTGAAATCTGCGCCAAGCATAACTGCCATCGGTTCGCTACGCTCGACGAGATGGCTGCCGGGTGCGACGCCGTCAGCGTCGTAGTCCCGACCAACCACCATGCCGCCGTCGCGCTGCCGCTGCTCGCGAAGGGCGTGCACCTGCTGATCGAGAAGCCCATCTGCGTCACGCTCGAAGAGGCCTCCCAGATTCTGGACGCCGCGGCCAAGGCCGACCGCATCGTGCAGGTCGGACATATCGAACATTACAACCCCGTGATGTCTTATCTGGAGAAGGCCGTCACCGATGCCCGCTACATCACCGCCGAACGCCTCGCGCCTTTCACGCCGCGCGGTACTGAGGTCGGCGTCGTGCTGGATTTGATGATCCACGATATCGGTATCGTGCTGCAGTTGGCCAACTCGCCCGTCGAGCGCATTGACGCCGTCGGCGTGTCCGTCGTGACCAAGACCGAGGACATCGCCAACGCCCGCATCGCCTTCAAGAACGGCTGCGTGGCCAACCTCAGCGCCAGCCGCGTCTCGCTGAAGAAGAACCGCGAGATCCGCGTCTTCCAGACCGGCGGTTACCTCTCCATCGACTTCATGGGCCAGAAGGGACACACCGTGCGCGTCGACCCGACCGCCGAAGGCGGCTTCGCCAAGGAAGAGATCCCGATCGAGAAGGGTGAGCCCCTGGCCATCGAACTCGCTTCATTCACTGCGTGCGTGCGTGACCGCAAGAGCCCGAAGGTCAGCGGTGAGCTCGGTCGGACCGCCTTACAGGTCGCCATCCAGATCACCGAACAGATTCGCGCCGGCATGGCGCGCAAATGAGCGCGTTCCCTTCCATCCCGGCGAGTTTCGACCGGCCCCGTGCGGGAGAGGTCGACGTGCTTGTCGTGGCCGGAGAGCATTCCGGCGACCAGCACGCTGCTAAGGTTGTCGCGGAGCTGCTTAAAGCCCGCCCCGGTCTCCGCGTCGTCGCGTTCGGTGGCCCGCAGTTGCGCACCAGTGGGGCTCAGCTCCTCTTCGATATGACCACATTCTCCGCCGTGGGCATTGTGGAAATTCTTTCCGCGTATCCGTTCTACCGGAAGCTCTTCGCGCGGATGGTTTCTTGGACTACGCAGTGGAAGCCCAAGGTCGTCATGCTGGTCGATTACCCGGGCCTGAATCTCCGTCTGGCTAACGAACTGCGCAAGGCGGGCCTGTCGCGTGCCGGCTTCGGCGAGACCGCGGTCATTCAATACGTCAGCCCGCAGCTGTGGGCTTGGAAGCCCAAGCGTCGCTTCACCATGGCGCGAGACCTAGACGGCGTTGGCACCATCTTCCCGTTCGAGCCGGCGGTGTATGCCGACACCAAGCTGGACGCGCGCTTCGTCGGCCATCCCTTCGCTGAGTCCGACCATCAGCCTGGATTGACATATAACCCCGAGGGCCCCGTGCTGCTGCTGCCGGGCAGCCGTCCAAAGCCCGTCCGCAAAATCTTCCCCGCGCTCGTCGAAGCCTTCGCGCTCTTTCGTAAGGACCATCCCAAGCGCCGCGCACTCGTGCTGCACACCGGCGGCGAAGTGCATGCGGAGCTTTATCGCCTGCTGGCCGAGTACGGCGATCAGGCCAAGGGCATCGACCTTCGTCCGGTCTCGGAAGGACGTGCCGCCGGCTGCGCCGCGCTCGTCAGTTCCGGCACCATGTCGCTCTCGGTCGCGCTCGCGGGCATCCCCGGAGCGGTCGTGTATCGCGCCAACCCGCTCACTTGGATCGTCGGTCGGCGTCTGATCGCCGGTCGGATCGATGACCTCGGCATCGCCAACATCCTCCTGAAGCGGCAGGCCTGGCCCGAATACCTCCAAGGCGCCTGTGAACCGGCGGCTTTGGCCGCGCGACTACGCGCCTGCGTCGATACGTCTGAGCCGCGCTCTCAGGCCGTCGCCGATGCCGGCGAGCTCCTCCGCCTGCTTTCGGCCCAATCTGGTTCCACCCCTGCTGAATGGGTCGCCTCCTTTCTGCCCAAGTGAGCGCCCCTCTGAAGATCGCCGTGCTCGGTTGCGGGTATGTCGGTGCGGAGTTCGCCCGACAGGCGCGTGCGGCCGGACATGACGTGCTCGGTGTCGTCCGCTCGGAAGCCTCACGCGACAAGCTCCGCGCCGAAGGCATCCCCGCCGAGGCGTTCGATCTCCAGACCGGCGATTGGGCGCGGCTCCCGGGCCAATTTGATGCGGTCGTGTATGCGGCCAGCACCGGCGGCGGCGGACCTGAGGCTTATGCCCTAGCTTACGACGTCGGCGTGAAGCGCGCGATGGCTTGGGCGAAGGAGGTCGGCGCGAACAGCTTCATTTTCACCAGTTCCACCGGAGTGTATCGGCAGGACGACGGCGGTAAGGTCGATGAGACTTCTCCGGTCGGCGGAGCGCCGACCGCGGATGCGATCCTTGGCGGCGAACACGCCGTGCTGTCATCTGGCTTCGCGAAGGCGCGCGTGCTGCGCTTCGGCGGACTCTACGGACCAGGTCGTCATCATCTCGTCGATCAGCTGCGCCGCGGCGACAACGTCGTCGGCGGACGCGTGGACCACTTCATCAATTATCTGCATCGCGATGATGCGGCCTCCTCGATCCTCGCCGCGATCATCGGTGGTCCCGAAGGTGCCCGCGTGTATAATGTCTGTGATGGAAAACCCGTGACGAAAGAAGCGCTCGCGAAGTGGATCGCGGCGCGCCTCGGCCAGCCCGTTCCGGTCTTCGATCCGGCCGCTCCGGCGGGTCCGCGCGTGGCAAAAGGGGGCCGGACCCAGCCGAATCGCTTCGTTTTGACGGGTCGAATCGCCGTGGAATTAGCCTGGAAACCACGGTTTCCTGATGTTTTTGCGGGTTTAAGTGAGCTTTTCTGAGATTTCTGCCCGTCTAAGCCCGTCTGCTTTAAGGCAGGTTCTTCACCGGACCGTCTTCATCCTGTAACAATAGGATGAGATAGTCCGCTCGCATAACCGCACCCACACCTATGAATAGCACCCTCAAGTCCATGCTGATCGCCGCTGCCGCCATTACGTCGGTCTCGGCTTTCGCCCAAGACAAAGCCACGCTCGATCTTCTTGTGAAGAAGGGCCTCATCACCGCTGAAGAGCGCGCGAAGACCCTGGACGAAGCCGCTAAGGCTCGTACGGCCTCCGGCCTCAACAAGGTGTTCGTTAAGGAAGACGCCACCAAGCGCCTCACCTTCTCGGGCCGCATCCAGACTCAGTACGAGTCCATCGGCGGCACCACCACCAGCAACGCCGGCGTCGAAACCACGGCCCTCGGCCTCAGCAACGGCTTCATGCGCCGCCTCTACCTCGGCTTCAAGGCTGACATGGGCGAAGGCATCTCCGCTGAACTCGTCAACAACTTCGCGGACAACACCCTCGATAAGGCGATCTTCACCGCTGAGAGCGCCTACGGCACCTTCGTCCTCGGTTACCAGAAGGTCCAGTGGGGTCTCGAAGAGAACACCTCTTCTTCCAAGCTTCTGACCGTCGAGCGCTCTGCCTCGAACCGCTTCTGGTCCGAAGCCGTCAGCTCGTCCTCCCTCGGACGCCTCGGTTTCGGCGCCCGCCACACCGGTCTGCACTACTCCAATAAGTACGCCGTGGACGCAGCCCAGACCCTCGAATACGGTGCTGCCGTCGTGAACGCTTCTCAGGGCCAGGCTAACAACGCCGGTAACGACATCGGTACCTACGCCAACCTGATCTACACCTACAAGATCAACGACAACAACAAGCACTCCCTCGGCCTTAACTGGGGTTCTGCTCGCGACACCCGCGTTGTCGCCGGTACCTCGCTTGGCGCAGGCGTGAATGACGCCACGATCTCGGGCTTCAACCCGTACATCAAGTCCCAGTTCGACAAGTTGATCGTCCAGGCTGAGTACATCACCACGACCAACGAAGTCGTCCCGGGCAGCACCCCGTCTGCCGTCGAGCGTAAGCCCGAAGGTTACACGATCCTCGCCGCCTATAAGTTCACCGACCAGATCGAAGGCGTCGTGCGCTACTCGCAGCTCGACACCGACGGCCAGGGCGCGACCTTCGGTGGTCTCTACCGCGATGGTTCCAACCTCGCCGGCGTCTACAACAAGTTCGACAGCTACTACGTGGGCGTGAACTACTACTTCGTGGACCATAACGCGAAAATCATGTTCGGCTACGAAAACGCTAAGGCCACTCAGCTGATGTCCGCCATCGGTGGCTCGCTTGGTACTGGCAAGGCCGATGCGGATATCTTCCGCCTCCAGGCTCAGGTTCTGTTCTAAATCTTAGGATTTAGGCTTCATAGCACGAGGGCCGGCAGGGATGCCGGCCCTCTTTCGTTGGCGAATGCGCCGACCGGCCCGGGCCTTGTCGCCCGGGCTGTTTCGTGCCCGCCTTAACTCATGGCGGACATCAATGCCCGCGCCCCGCGCAGCTTACTCATGACCAGCCTGCGCGGAAGGCACAGTATCATCACGCAAGGCCCCTTGGCGTCCGTGCAGCCCCTGGGGTTTGTTTCGGGCTGTGGGGGGGGGTGGTAGGTCGTGCGTGGGCGCGCTAAGTTCGAGAACAGCCGCTAGGGCTATCATCGCGCTATGCAGACCCTGCGGACGCAGGCTGGTAGGCCTTATTGCTTAAGGTAGTATGAGCTGCAGCCTAGGGCGCGGCCTACGCTTGCGCAGGAAGCTTCACCGCGTCTTTAGCTAGGTACGAAAAAGCCCGACCGGATGGTCGGGCTGATCGGTCGGCTTAGGCCGAGCTCAGAGCGCGCGGTAGTTAGGGGAAGCGTTATCGGTTCCCTTAGTCTGTTCGCGGAGGCGGCGGTTCTCTTCTTCAAGTTCGGCCACGCGGGCGGTGGCGGTGGCGGCTTTAGCGTTAGCGTCGCGGAGGGCCGTGGAAGCGGCTTCGAGGTCAGCTTCGGCTTTCTTCTGCTTGGCGATGGCGTCCTTCAGTTCGGAGCCGTCGCGGAGGCGGACGAGTTCAGCGGTGAGTTCGTTGACGCGATTGGCGGCGTCGGCTTTGGCTTTCTCGAGCTCGGCGGCCTTCACGGCGGCTTTACCCGCGTCAGCCTTGGCCTTGGCGAGGTCGGCGAGCGCCTGCTTTACTGCCTTGTCCGATTCATCCTTGGTTTTTGCGAGAAGGTTGGTGGCCTGCTTGCCTGCTTCGTCGGCGGCTTTCTTGGCGTCGCCAGCGTCCTTCGCGGCCTTGTCGTTGAGGGCCTTGATGTCGGCGACGCTCTTCAGGCGGGCTTCGGTGGCTTCCTTGCTGATTTTGGCGGCCCGCTGGTTGGCTTCTTCTTCACCGTACCAGGTGACGATGGCCACGCCACCGAAAGCGGCAGCGATGAGGATGAGAATAATTTCGCGGGTCTTCATGAATGGTTGATTGGCCGCAACCTTGTCAGACCCGTCCGTCGGGTCAAGAGCCTACCCGCCCACTTACGAGAGGCGGTTCTTATAGTCCGCGTAGCCGAAGCGGCGCACGACCTGTGTCTGGCCTGAGGCGGGATCAAAGCTGGCGATCGCCGGGAGGGGCACTCCGTTGAAGGTCGTGTTCTTGACGAACGTGTAGTGCGACATGTCCATGAAGACGAGGCGCTGGCCGATTTTAAGCGGGGAAGGGAAGGAGTAGTCTCCGATGACGTCGCCAGCCAGGCAGGTCACGCTGCCGAGGCGGTAGGTGTGGGGCAGCTTGCCCGGGAGGTCGGCGTCCATGATGTCGGCGCGGTAGGGCATCTCCAAGGTGTCCGGCATGTGGTTGGTCGCCGAGATGTCGATGATGGCTATGTCCATCCCGTTATGGACCAAGTCGAGGACGGTGCCCACCAGGACCCCGGTGCCGATACCGATGGCTTCGCCGGGCTCGAGGTAGACCTGGATGTGCTGGCCCCAGCGCTGGCGGAAGCCCGTGATGATGCGGACGAGGCGGTCGAGGTCGTAGCCCTCGCGGGTGATGTGGTGGCCGCCGCCGAAGTTGACCCACTTCATCTGGGGGATGAACTCGCCGAACTTCGCTTCGAAGGCCGCGACCGTGCGCTCGAGGACGTCGGAGCCCTGCTGGCACATCGTGTGGAAGTGGAGCCCCTCGAGGCCGTCGAGGTCAGCGGCCGACTTGATCTCCGAGCGGAGGGTGCCGAGGCGGGAGCCGGCGGCGCAGGGGTTGTAGAGTTCGACGTCCACCTCGGCGTGCTCCGGGTTGACGCGGAGGCCGAATGAGATTTTGCGACTAGCGGCTAGGGCGGCGGCCTTGTGGCGCTTCCATTGCGTCGGCGAATTGAAGGAGATGTGGTCGGCTACGCGCAGCAGGTCCGCGAATTCCTCGTCCTTGAAGGCCGGCGAGTAGGCGTGGACTTCGCCGCAGAATTCTTCGCGACCGAGGAGGGCTTCGTGGATGCCGCTCGCCGTGGTGCCGACGAGGTATTTCGAGATCAGCTTCGCTTCGCTGAACTGTGCGAAGCCCTTAAGTGCGAGGAGGATCTTGGCGCCCGAGCGGTCCATCACCGAGCGCAGGATGCGGAGGTTCTGTTCCAGCAGGCCGCGATGGAGGACGTGGCAAGGGCTCGGGACCTGGCTCAGGTCGACCTTGCGGAAAGCTTCGGTGAGTGCGTCGGACACGTGGGTGAAATTGGGAGCGTCGGTGGGCGGTGCAAACGAAAAGCCCGCTTTGCAGCGGGCTTTGGTTTAGTCGTTCAGGCGACCGGGAGTTCCTGCACGTGCCAAGGCAGGCCACGCTTGGTGAGTTCTTCCATGAACGGGTCTGGGTTCATCTCTTCCATGTTCCAGACGCCGGACTTGAGCCACTTGCCGCTGGCGAGCATCGCGCCGCCGATGGCGGCCGGGACGCCGGTCGTGTAGCTGATCGCCTGGGACTTCACTTCGGCGAAGCATTCCTGGTGGTCGCAGACGTTGTAGATAAAGACCTTGCGGGGCTTGCCGTCCTTGAGGCCCGTGATTTCGCAGCCGATGCAGGTCTTGCCCTTGGTGCGGGGGCCGAGTGAAGCCGGATCCGGGAGGAGCGCTTTCAGGAACTGGATCGGGACGATCTGGTGGCCTTGGAAGTCGATGGGGTCGATGCGGGTCATGCCGACGTTCTCGAGGACGCGCAGGTGCGTGAGGTAGTTTTCGGAGAAGGTCATGAAGAAGCGGATGCGCTTCAGGCCCTTGATGTTGATGGCGAGGGATTCGAGTTCCTCGTGGTAGAGCAGGTAGCTGTCCTTCGGGCCGACGACTGGATAGTCATACACCCACTTGACGGAGAGCGGGTCGGTTTCCTTCCACTCGCCCTTTTCCCAGAAGCGGCCGCGCTGGGTGATCTCGCGGATATTGATCTCGGGGTTGAAGTTCGTGGCGAACTTGTAGCCGTGGTCGCCGGCGTTGGCGTCCATGATGTCGATTGTCTCGATCGTGTCGAAGAGGTGCTTCTGGGCGTAGGCGCAGAAGACGTTGGTCACGCCCGGGTCGAAGCCCGAGCCCAGGAGGGCGGTGAGGCCAGCCTTCTCGAAGCGTTCGCGGTAGGCCCACTGCCAGGAGTATTCGAACTTTGCGAGGTGGGGTGGCTCGTAATTAGCCGTGTCGACGTAGTGGATGCCAGCGTGGAGGCAGGCGTCCATCAGGTTGAGGTCCTGGTAGGGTAGGGCGACGTTGATGAGCAGGTCGGCGCCAAAGGATTTAATCAGGGCGACCGTGGCCTTGACGTCGTCCGCGTCGACGGCGGCGGTGCGGACCGTGCGGCCCGTGGCGGCCTTCACGTCGGCGGCGATGGCCTTGCACTTGTTCTCGTTGCGGGAGGCCAGCATGACTTCCGAGAAGGACTCGGTGTCCATGGCGCACTTATGGGTGACGACATTGCCGACGCCGCCCGCGCCGATGATTAGGACTTTTTTGCTCATGAGGTGACTGATTTCTGTCCACTCGGGACGGAGGGGGAAGCAAAAAGGATGCACAGTCCCGCCAAGGGAGGGTGACGCTTAGGCGACAGCGTCCGGGCAGCCCTTTCCGGACCGGCGGACCGGTCGGAAAGTAAGCCCTTTTGGCTGGCGGGATGGACGAGACTCGAACTCGCGACCTCCGCAGTGACAGTGCGGCGCTCTAACCAACTGAGCTACCACCCCGGTAGCCAAAAGGAAGGGTAAGAAAGGTTTCCGGGAGGGGGTCTGTCAAACGGAAAACCGACCCAAATTAGCCCCGAACCTGACCCTGGCCGACGATTTCGAACTTCCAGGTGGTCAATTCACGAATCCCCATGGGGCCGCGGGCGTGCAGGCGGTCGGTGGAGATGCCGACTTCGGCCCCGAAGCCAAACTCGCCCCCGTCGGTGAAGCGGGTGCTGGCGTTCCAGTAGACACACGCGCTGTCGATCTGGGCGAGGAAGGAGCGGGCGGCGGACTCGTCGGCCGTGATGATGGCGTCAGAGTGGTGGGAGCCGTAGTCTTCGATGTGGGCGACTGCCTCGGCGAGGCCGGCGACAATCTTCACGTTGAGAATGAGACCGAGGTGCTCGGTGCGGAAATCTTGTTCCGTCGCAGCCTTGGCGCCGGGCATCAGTCTCTGCGACTTCGCGCAGGCACGGACCTCGGTCTGCTTCGCGGCGAGCGCGGCAGCCATCTTCGGGAGGAATTTCTCGGCGACGGCGGCGTCGACGAGTAAGGTCTCGAGGGCGTTACATGCGCTGGGGCGCTGACACTTCGCGTTGAGCACGATCTGTTCGGCCATCGCGAGGTCGGCCTGCGCGTGGACGTAGACGTGGCAGATGCCGGCGTCATGCTTGATGACAGGGACCTTGGCGGAGTTGACCACCGCCTCGATGAGGCCAGGGCCGCCGCGGGGGATGATGATGTCAACGATGCCACGGAGGGAGCCGAGGGCCGGGACGGCTTCGCGGTCGGTGAAGGGAAGGAGCGTGACGGCTTCGGCGGGTAGGCCAGCGGTGCGCAGGCCGGTCGCGAACGACTTCGACAGAGCGATATTCGTGTGAATCGCTTCGCTACCGCCGCGGAGCACGCAGCCGTTGCCGGACTTCAGGCAGAGGGCGGCGGCATCGACGGTGACGTTCGGACGCGATTCGAAGATGATGGTGACGAGGCCGATCGGGACGCGGCGGCGGATGATGCGCAGGCCGTTGGGGCGGGTCCAATCCTCGGTGACTTCGCCGACGGGGTCGGGGAGTTTCGCGACCGCTTCGCAGGCGACGGCGATATCTTCGAGGCGGGCGTGGTCGAGGCGCAAGCGGTCGGTCATCGCGTCCGTGAGGCCCTTCGCCTGAGCGGCGGCGAGATCCTTCGCGTTGGCTTCGAGAATCGTGGCTTCGTCGGCGCGGAGGGCCTGGGCGGCGGCGCGCAGGGCGGCATCGCGGACGGCGGTCGGGGCTAGGGCAAGGGCGCGCGAGGCCTTCTTGGCCGTGCGGGCGATCTCCGTCACGCGCTGGAGGAGGTCGCTCATTTCTTCTTCAGCGAAAAGCGCGTGCCGAGCTTCTTGCCGGCGGCGAGTTCGAGCAGGACGCCTTCGCGGCGACCGCTGGCGATGACCGTATCGACGCCGCCTTCGGCTGCGATCTCCGCGGCGAGTAGTTTCGTCACCATGCCGCCGACGTTACGTTCGGAGCCGGCGCCGCCAGCGAGCGCGCGCACGGAGTCGTCGATCTTGCGGACGGAGGGGATGAGGTCGCCAGAGCCGTCGGACTTCGTCATCAGACCTTGGATGCCGGACAGAATAATGAGTAGGTCAGCGCCGACGAGCGCGGCGACGTGGGCGGAGAGGCGGTCGTTATCACCGACCTTGATCTCTTCATCCGCGATGGCGTCGTTCTCGTTAATAATCGGAATGAAGCGCTTGCGGGCGAGCAGGAGGTCGATGGTTGCGCGGGCGTTGCGGGTGCAGGCACGGCTGTCGAGGTCCCAGTAGGTAAGCAGCATCTGCGCGCCGAGGAGCTTATGGCGGCGGAGGTGCTTGCCGTATTCCGACATCAGCTCGGGTTGCCCGACCGTGGCGCAGGCCTGGAGTTCGCGGGCCTCCTTCGGGCGTTTCTCGAGGCTCATGGCGGTCATGCCCGCGGCGACGGCGCCGGAGGTCACCAGGACGACTTGGATGCCACGCTTATGCAAGCCGGCAACCTGATCGACGATACGGCTGATTTGGACGCGGTCGACCTTGCCGTCCTTGCGGGTGAGGAGGCCGGAACCGAGCTTGATGACCCATCGTTTTGCCATGGCTTTGAGTGGTCGACCTTAGCCGAGGGAAAACGCCGTTGTCCAGCGTCAGAACGCCGACCTCAGAACGAAGGCGGCTGCAGGCCCACGGCCAGCCAGCCTTTCGGGGCCAGGACGCGTCCCTGCGGGGTGCGCACGACGTATCCTTCCTGCACGAGGAAGGGCTCATGGACTTCTTCGAGCGTGTGGGCGTCTTCGCCGATAGCGGCGCCGATGCTGCTCAGTCCGACTGGTCCGCCGTTATGCTTCTCGGCCATTGCGCGGAGGAAGCGGTGGTCCATGTCATCGAGTCCATGCTGATCGATCTCGAGAAGCTCGAGGGCGGCAGCAGTCACGGCGGCGTTCGCCTTGCCGCCGGCGCGTTCGAGGGCGTAGTCGCGAGTGAAGCGCAGCAGGTTGTTGACGATGCGGGGCGTGCCGCGGGCGCGGCGGGCGATTTCATCGGCACCGCCTTGGTCGATGTCGAGGCTGAGGAGGTCGGCGTTACGGCGCACGATGCTGAGCAGCTGTTCGCGGGTGTAGTAGTCGAGGCGCGTCTGGAGCGTGAAGCGGCTGCGCAGCGGGGCGGTGAGCAGGCCCGTGCGGGTGGTTGCGCCGACGAGCGTGAACTTCGGGAGGTCGAGGCGTACGCTGCGCGCGTTCGGGCCTTGATCGATCATGATGTCGATGCGGAAGTCCTCCATCGCCGAGTAGAGGAACTCCTCGACCGTCTTCGGGATGCGGTGGATTTCGTCGATGAAGAGCAGGTCGCCTTCTTGGAGGCTCGTGAGCAGGCCGGCGAGGTCGGAAGCTTTCTCGACAACTGGGCCGGAGGTCACGCGGATTGGACGGCCCATCTCTTCGGCGAGAATCATCGCGAGGGTCGTCTTGCCGAGGCCCGGCGGGCCGTGGAGGAGAATGTGGTCGAGCGTGCGACCTTCGCGACGCGCGGCGCCAATCATCACGCGGAGGCGTTCCACCGTGCGCTGCTGGCCGACGAAATCATCCAGCTTCGGCGGGCGCAGGGCGGCGTCCAGCGAGCGGTTCGCGCGCGACGCGGCTTCCTTGCCGGCGAGCGGCTGGGGTTCATCGGGCGAATCCTTGCGGGCCATAGAGCGCAAGGTGCGGGCTCGGGGCGAATTGGCAACCCTCAGTCCTCGGCGAAGCCTTTCGGCAGCTCGGAGGCGGGGAGGCGTTCGACGTCGGCACCCAGGGAGCGCAGGCGTTCCTCGAAGCGTTCGTAGCCGCGGTCGAGGTGGTAGAGGCGTTGGACCCACGTCTCACCCTTGGCAATCAGCGCGGCGAGGATGAGGGCGGCGGAGGCGCGGAGATCGGACGCCATGACCGGCGCACCGGAGAGCGGGCGGTCGCCGTAAATCGCGGCTGTGGCGCCTTCGATGGCGATCTCGGCGCCCATGCGCTGGAGTTCGGCGGCGTGCATGAAGCGGGCCGGATAGATCTTCTCGGTCACCGTGCTGCGTCCGTCGACGAGGAGCTGGAGGGCCATGAACTGCGCCTGCAGGTCGGTTGGAAAGCCTGGATAGGGTTCGGTGATGATTTCGACGGCGTTCGTCGGCTTGCCGTGCGCGCGGATAAAGTCGGGGCCAGTCTCGACTTGGACGCCCGCTTCACGGAGCTTGTCGACAAAGGCCGTGAGGTGCGACGGGTCGCAGTGCGTCACCGTGACGTCGCCGCCCGTGATCGCGCCAGCGACAAGATAGGTGCCGGCTTCGATGCGGTCGGCGATGACCGTATGATCGCAGCCGTGGAGTGAAGTGACGCCTTCGACCTCAATGATGCCCGTGCCGTGGCCGCTTATCTTCGCGCCCATCTGGATGAGCATCACGCAGAGATCGACGACCTCCGGTTCGCGGGCGGCGCATTCAATGCGAGTGACGCCAGGCGTGAGCGTGGCGGCCATCACGATATTGGCGGTGCCGAGGACCGTGCTGCCCATCGGGCCGCCCATGAAGACCAGATCTCCGCGGGCGCGGGAGGCGTCGACTTGGACGAGGCCGGCTTCGACCGTGACGACGCAGCCGAGGGCTTCGAGGCCTTTCAGGTGGAGGTCGATGGGGCGGGGGCCGATGACGCAGCCGCCCGGGATGGCCATCTCCGCCTGGCGGAGGCGGCCGATGAGCGAACCCAGTAGGCAGACCGATGCGCGCATCTTACGGACGAGGTCGTAGGGCGTGCGGTGCGAGATCTGTTCGGCCCGGATCGTCCAGACACCCGGCGCGGGGTTAGTGACGACGGCGCCTTGGTGGCTGAGGATCTCGGCCATGAAGCGGACATCACTCAGGTCGGGTACATTGCGCAGCGTCACCGTCTCGCTCGTGAGGAGCGAAGCGGCGAGTAAGGGCAGCGAAGCGTTCTTCGAGCCGGCGGCACGGACTGAGCCTTTCAGCACGTGACCACCGCGGATGCGTGCGACCTGGAGCATGTCGGGTAAAAGAAGCGGGGGCGCCGATTGGCGCCCCCGTTATGTTCAGCCTTCGCGAGGACCGTTGCGAGGACCGCGGTCGCCGCGGAATTCACCGCGACCTCCACGGGAACCATCACGGGAACCTTCACGGCCGCCGCGGGAACCATCACGGGAACCTCCGCGGAATTCACCGCGACCACGTCCGCCGCGCTGACCGCGATCGGAGCGTTCGCCGCGGTGTTCGCCGCGAGACTGCTGGGGGCGGGCGGAAGGGACGAAGACGGCCTTGTCAGGCACGCCGAACAGGGTGGCGAGCTTGCGCTTCAGTGAAGCCCAGAAGCCGATGGGGGCCTGGACCGGGATGACGACGGGCTCGATCTGGATACGCGGACGGTCTTCGCGACGGGGGCGGTCTTCACGACGAGGACCACGATCGCCTTCGGAGCGAGGACCACGATCACCTTCGGGGCGGGGACCACGATCACCTTCACGGCGAGGACCACGGTCGCCTTCGGCGCGCGGTTCGCGACGCGGGCGGTCGCCCTGCGGGATGCCAGGCTGGCGGCCTTCTTCGGTGAAGCCTTCGGGGCGGCGTTCACGCGGTTCGCGACGGGGACCAGGCTCGCCTTCGGCGCGCGGTTCACGGCGTTCACGCGGTTCACGTTGTTCCGGAGCGTTCTGCTTGGCGAGAGAACCGGTGAGGTTCTCGGTCAGCTGAGACGGGTCTTCGACGACGCCGCAGGTTGGGCGGGCAGCCTGACCATTGGCGGCGGAGGGAGCGGCGCCACGGGGCGTACCACGGCGACCGAACTGCTTCGGCGTCGTGATGGTACCGGGCTTGGCGGCGGGTTCGGACGAGGCCCCGATCACGGACAGCGGAGGGAGTTCCGCGTGGGCGGACTCCAGCTTGGCTTCGTTGAGGCGGGGTGCGGGGGTGCGGACTTCATTGGCGCCTGCGTCCGCGGCGGGCTGGTGGGGGGAGACTGGCTCCTGGCCCTGGGTTTCTTCTTGGTTCATGTTGCTTATGTTGGGGCGGCCTTCGTTGTGGCCGACCGGATGATGCGGCCGTTCCTTTGTGGAGCGGCGACGCGGTTTGTCGGACCCTTGGTGACGGAGGACGAACCTCCTTGGGGTGCCGAAATGTCCCGGGAGAGACTCCCGGAAAGAATGTGAATAATTATCCCCTCCCGCTTAACAACAAGAAAGTCCCTCAGCGAGCCTCTTCGGTGAACCTTTGTTCACGAATTAGCACAATTTTGACCGTTCCTTGATAGGAAAGCGTTTCTTCCACCTTTAAGCGGAGGCGGCGGGCCAGCTCGGTGGCGCCGAAGTCGTCGATCTTGACCGGGTCGACAATCACCCGGAGTTCCCGGCCGGACTGGAAGGCATAGGCCTCCCGGACCCCTTCGAACGAGCGGGCGACCTCTTCCAAAAGACGGACGCGTTGGGCGTAGGACTCGAGCGTGGAGGAGCGGGCGCCGGGGCGGGAGCCGGAGGCAGCGTCGGCGATCATCACCAAGGGTGCGTAGAGGCTTTCGGCTTCGACTTCGCGGTGGTGGGCGGCGACAGCGTTAACGACGCGGAGATCTTCGCCGAGGCGCCGGAGGAGGGCGGCGCCGGCGAGGGCGTGGCTACTGCCGGCTTCGGCTTCGATCGCCTTACCTAGGTCATGGAGCAAGCCGGCGCGTTTCGCCGGGATTGGGTCGATGCCGATCTCCGCCGCGAGCATTGCGCAGAGCTGCGCGACTTCAATCGAGTGCGAGAGCGTATTCTGGTTAGCGGAGAGGCGGAAGTGCAGGCGGCCGAGGAGTTCTTCCACGGCGGCTTCCATCGGCGGCAAGCCGAGGTCACGGACCGCGTCGCGGCCCAGGCGGCGGGCATGTTTCACCACTTCGTCGGAGGCGGTACGGACGCTATCCTCGATGAGTCCGGGCGAGATGCGGCCGTCCTTCACGATGCGTTCGAGTGCGATCCGCGCAATCTCTCGGCGGACCGGGTCGAAGCAGGAAACCATTGCTAATCCTGGGGTTTCATCGATGAGCAGCGTCGCACCTGTCGATTGTTCGAAGGTACGAATGTTGCGGCCTTCGCGACCGATCAAGCGGCCCTTCATGTCCTCGTTGGGGAGCGAGACCGAGATTGCCGTCGCATCCTGTGTCGTTGAGGTCGTGAGGCGCTGCATTGCCGAGAGCAGCTTGCGACGCGCTTCGTCGTCGATGTCCTGCTCCACCTGATCGAGCAGGCCGCGACGGAGGTGCTGGGCTTCTTCGCCGTACTCTTCACGGAGGTGATCGAGGAGCAGTTCGCGCGCCTGCTCGGGGGTGACCTTAGCGAGCCGTTGGAGTTCGCGGACGAGGTGGTCGCGCTGGCGTGCGTTCTCGCGGGAAAGTTCGGCGGCGTCGTGGGCTTCGGCTTCGGCGGCGGCCTTCAACCTAGCCGCCTCGCTCTTCTCGGCTTCGGCTTTCGCGTGGAGTTCGGCGGCGTCGACGGTAGCTTCGCGGCGGGCGAGCTCGACCTCGGAGCGGAGGCGGGCGTCGCGGATGGCACCCAGGGTGTTCTCGCGCCATTTCGCGACCGCATAGGCCACGATGGCTCCAGAGGAGAACGCCACGGCGGCGAGGATGCTTTGGTCGGCTGCCACAGGCATGTTCGTCGCGAAAACCGGAGGTCCGGGGGGATACCCTTGCGTACGGAGCCCCTTCGGCAAGCCCTTTCGGGAGGTTCGCCTTGCCTCCGGCCCCTAATCGAGGTTGCCTCCGGCATGTCCCAACACCTTGACGATGAGCGGTCTCCGGCCGCGGTCTGGTGGGATAATTTCGCCAATTTCGCGTGGCGGACGGATTGGACTCAGGTGGTCATTATCCTCTTCCTGAGCGGATTAGGGATTGCGGCGATTCAGTCGGCCGGAAGCGCCCGCGAGTCCACGTTCTACCGTTCCCAAATTGTCTTCGTGGTCATCGGTTGGCTGGCTTATTGGGCGGTCTCGGCCCTCGATTATCGGCACATCCAGCGCTATGCGCGCCGCATCTATCTGGCCTGCTTAGCCATTCTACTGCCCGTCTCGATCTGCGCTATTTTGCAAAAGGATCTAGGGACGTTTATTCGAAGTGTCTACGGTGCGAGGCGCTGGATGGATTTCGGCCCGTTTTCGATTCAGCCGTCGGAGTTCGCCAAGATTGGCGTGCTCGTCTTTCTTGCGGCTATGCTGGCCCGTTCGCCAATCGGCTCCTTTCGTGCGACATGGCGTACCGTCTTCTGGTGCCTGGGAGCCGCCGCGGTCCCGTTTGTCTTGATTTTTGTGCAGCCAGACCTAGGTTCTGCCCTCATCTACCTGCCGCTCTCATTCATCCTGCTTTTTGTCGCCGGCCTGACCTTCAGGTTCTTCCTAGTGGCCGGTACCGCCACCCTTTTGATGGTGGGGGTAGTGGCGGTGGATTTGCGTGAATACGCGGCCAGGGTTGACCAATTTGCGAAGGCCAACCCCGCCACGAAGGATCCGTTTGTCGCTTATCGTAAAGAGAACCCCAAAGAGGTCGGCTTCTCTTTGCTCAAGAATTACCAGCTCGAGCGGATCATGTCCTTCGTCTCCCCTGAGGTGATCGACCCCAAGGGACTCGGCGCGACCTGGAACGTGAATCAGGCCGTCATCGCCGTCGGTCGCGGTGGTTTCAGTGGCCAAGGTATTGGTAATGGCACGCAGGCGCGCTTCGGCTACCTGCCGGAGGCCGCGGCCCATAATGACTTTCTTTTTTCCGGGATGGCCGAGGAGATCGGCTTCACCGGTGGACTCTTGGTGATTGGCGCATTTGTCCTCTTGTTCTGGCGCGTCGTGCGAACGGCGGCCCGGGCGGCGGATCGTTTTGGTTCCTTGCTCGCGATTGGCGCGGCGGTCGTGCTCGGCACGCACGTCGTGATCAATATCGGCATGAACATCAACCTGATGCCCGTCACTGGGGTCCCCCTTCCTTTCCTTAGCTACGGAGGGTCTTTCGTTCTCAGCTGTTTCCTGCTCCTTGGACTAGTCCAGAGCGTTCACCGGCATTCGGCCGGTGGCGGCGAAGGCGGAGGCTCTCCGGCAACCGGCTTAACCGCCTGACCGAGATGCCCGATAATAACGAACCCGAAGATATCAACGACGAGCTGCCCGAGGGCGGCGAACAGACCTCCCCGATCGACCAGCGACAGCTGGCCGACGAGGCGGCGAAGCGGCGCAAGGAGCTCCCGCTCCTCCAGCGCATCGTCAAACACTTCTCCAAGGACCGCGCGGTCTACCGAGAACTCGTGATCAACGCCGAGACGCTGGAGAAGCGCGTCGCGCTTCTCACCAACGGCGTCCTCGATAAGTTCGAGATCGAGCACAAGGGCGAGAACCGCATGGTCGGCGCGATCTTCAAGGGACGCGTCCAGAATCTCGAAGGGGGCCTCAAGGCCGCCTTCGTGGATATCGGCCAGCCGAAGAACGCGTTCCTGCACTACTGGGACATGCTCCCTGCGGCCAACGACTCGCAGGTGGAGTTTATCCGCGATAACGAGTCCGCCGAACAGAAGCAGCGTAAGGCTCGCTACCAGGCGAAGGACATCCCGCAGCTCTTCCCGGCCGGTTCCGACATCGTGATCCAGGTCGTCAAGGATCAGATCGGCACCAAGGGCCCCCGCTCGACGACCAACATTGCCCTGCCTGGCCGCTACCTCGTGCTAATGCCGTTCAGCGGTGCGTGCGGCGTCTCCCGTAAAATCGAGGACCCATCCGAACGCGAACGCCTGAAGGACATCCTCCGCTCCCTGACCATCCCGGAAGGTATGGGAGTCATCATCCGTACCGCCGGTGAGGGCAAGCAGGCCCGCTGGTTCGTCCGCGACCTGCATATGCTGCTCAAGCGCTGGCAGGCCATCGTCGAGAAGATCAACGCACCTGACCGTCGCCCCGTACTCCTCTACCAGGAGCCAGGACTCATCGAGCGCACCGTCCGCGACTTCCTGACGGAGGAAGTAGATCGCATCCTCGTGGACAATCCTGAGGACTTTAAGCTGGTCCAGGATCTCGTCGGCGAAGTGTCGCCGCGCTCCCGTTCGCGCGTCGAGCTGTACGCCGACCCGATTCCCGTCTTCGAGCGTTATAACATCGAGCGCCAGATCGAGCAGCTCTTCCAGCGTCGCGTCCCGCTCCCGAGCGGAGGCGAGATTGTCATCGACGAGACCGAGGCCCTCACGGCCATCGACGTCAATACGGGCGGCCACCGCGGCAAGGATGGCGCCAAGGACGGCAACTTCATCACCCAAGCGAATCTCGAGGCGGTCACCGAAGCCGCCCGTCAGATCAAGCTCCGCAATCTCGGGGGCCTCATCATGATCGACACAATCGACATGAAGAACCCGAAGGACCGGAAGAAGGTCTTCGACACCTTGCGCGACGCGATGGAGGACGACCGGGCTAAGCACCAAATCCTGCCCATCTCGCAGCTTGGCGTGCTCCAGATGACGCGTCAGCGCCATACGGAGTCTAATACGACCTCGATGTACACGGCCTGCCCGCATTGCCAGGGCCGCGGCATCGTCAAGAATCCCCGGACCGTCTCCGTCGAGATCCAGCGTAAGCTCCTCAGCGTCATCCGTCGCCTGCGCGAGTCCGTCGGTCCCGAGAAGGAGATCGAGATCAATATCCTGCTGCATCCGGTGAACCTCGAGCGCATCATCACGGAAGACCGCGAGTTCTTCCGCGACCTGATGAAGTCCTGCAAGGTCCGCCTAGGTACCAAGCCTGATCCGACCTATAGCATCGAAGCGTTCAAGCTCTTCGACGGCTCCGGCAAGGAACTGCGCTAAGCCGACCAGGCCTATGCCATCGAGGCCTCCGGGTTCGCCCGGGGGCCTTTTTGTTTACCGACGAGGGCGGTGCGCGAGCAGGCGCAGTCCGTTGAGGCAGACCACGATGGTGCTACCTTCGTGGACACTGACGGCCAAGGGCAGGGGGGCGCCGCGGAAGATCACGTAGGCGGCCATCCCGAGGGCGGCGCCGACCGAGATAAGGACGTTGAAACGAATCGCCATGCGGGCGCTGCGGCTAAGTTCAATCGCGTCCACCAAGCGGCCGATCCGGTCGTCGGTCAGGACGAGGTCGCTGGACTCCAGGGCGGCGTCGCTACCACGTCCGCCCATCCCGATGGCGACGTCTGCGGCGGCCAGGCTGGGGGCATCGTTGACCCCGTCGCCGACCATCGCGACCACGTGGCCTTCGGCGGAGTAGCGGCGGATGGCGGCCATCTTGGCGTCGGGCGTGAGCGCCGCGGCATAGGATTGGATACCGACTTGGCGGGCCGCGACGGCGGCGGCTTCTTCGCGGTCGCCGGTGAGCATTACCGTGCGGATCTTGCGCTCATGCAGGGCGGAGAGGGTCGAGCGGCTTTCGTCACGGATACGATCTACCAGCGTGGCGCGGATAGTGACCGTGCCGTCGGAGGCCCAGACTTCGCTGACGATGGCGCCTTCGGCCACCGTCGCAGGCGGCAGGGTGCCGCCGCCCACGAACTCGCGGGTGCCGACGCTCCAGCGGGTACCGGCGACGGTGCCGGAGACGCCTTGCCCGGGGGAATTGGAGAGCCCTTGGACCGGGAGCTGGCTCGCCCCTTCTTTAAGGCAGGCGCGGACCACGCCGGCGGCGAAAGGGTGGGTGGTGGATGATTCCAGCGTGAGCAAGGCGCTGAGGGCGCGACGGCGGTCCGTACCTTCTGGGTATACCTCAAGGGCGGCTACCTCGGGGACGCCCGCGGTCAGTGTGCCGGTCTTATCGAAGCAGATACAGTCGACGTCAGCCAGCCGTTCCACGGCCGCACCGCCGCGGAAGAGGATGCCTTGGCGGGCACCCGCCGCGATGGCGGCGAGCACGGCGGAGGGGACGGAGAGGACCAGGGCGCAGGGACTGAGCACCACCAGCAGCGTCATCGCCCGATAGAGAGGGGAGGCCTCACGGACGCCGTCGGGTGCGGTGAGCTGCAGGTAGAGGAAGAAGAGGGCTGAGGCGGAGAGGGTGAAGATGGCGTAGGCATCGCCCCACTTATCGATGGCTCGCTGGGCCGGCGCCTTGCTGTCCTGGGCTTCACGGATTAAGCGCACGATACGTTGCAGGGCGCTGTCTCGTTCCGCCCGAGTAACTTCGACAATCAGACGGCCCCAGGAGTTGAGCGTGCCCCCGGCGACCTCGGATCCAGCCTGTTTAGGGGCAGGTTTTGCTTCGCCAGTGAGGTTCGACTCATCCACCGCGCTCTCGCCGGAGAAGACTTTGCCGTCAGCCGGCACTAGTTCGCCGGGCAGGATGGCGATGCGATCGCCAGGGAGTAGGGCGGCCACCGGCACCTCGGTTTCCGAGTCGTCCGGACCCAGTCGGCGGGCGTGCTTCGGAGACTTGTCGAGGAGGGCGTCGATGGCGCCGCGAGTGCGGTCCATCGCGTAATGTTCGATGGCACCGGCGGTCGAAAAGAGAAAAAGTAGGAGGGCTCCCTCCCATTCGGCATGGACGATCCAGGCGCCGACCGCCACGACGATCATCAGGAGGTGGACGTCGATGCGTCGATCCTTCAGTGCCTCCCATCCGTCGATGGCGGCGTCCCATCCGCCGGCGAGGCAGGAGCCCGCGATGAGGATGAGCGCCCAAAGGTGGCCGGCATCGCCGAATTGCTCCGCGACCAATGAAAGCAGGCCTAAAACGCCGCTCACGGCCGCCAGGAAAGCAAGTTTTCGCCATTCGCCCGGCGCTTCGTGTTCCGTTCCGTGCGCGCGTTCGCTCATGACGTCATCTTGTCGTCGCTCATCGCTTCGGTCAACTGCTCGCACGGTCTCCGGTCGTATCAAATTCATCTTTACGAGACTTCGTGCGAACAGATTTTTTACGCGTCGTCGGAGACGTTCCCGTGACATGAAAGTTTCCTCTTGCGCAAGCGCGGGTTATACCTATGTATCTTATCAAGAGTTAACCGCAACGTGACGAACCGAACCGAAACCCCGAGCGAAAGTCTCATCACCGTGTCGCTTCCCCCG
>Ga0209500_10000272_pt1 | contig 46278 bp, 65 predicted proteins | sample S_140212_EF_Meta_FD_187323 | JGI IMG/M metagenome (GOLD analysis project Ga0209500, IMG submission 187323) | Freshwater microbial communities from Lake Simoncouche, Canada to study carbon cycling - S_140212_EF_MetaG (SPAdes) (version 2) | ecosystem: Environmental > Aquatic > Freshwater > Lake ... | reverse complement strand
ACACTAGGATCATCTTTGGCAAATGATCCTACATTTCGGGGGTTTTCGTAATGATCAATTACTTTGTCCGAGTACGCCATTGATTATTCTCCAGTTTATTATCTTCCATATGTTGGTTAGATAACTTTTTTTATCAGCTTGATAGTCCAAAGCCCAGGCATGTTCCCACCAATCAATCAACAGCACAATATCATTTCTTATTTCGTGATTCACAATAGTCTTGATCTTGCCATCACGAGCCAAGTATGCCCATCCGCTGCCCTGTATCTTCATGGCTGTTTTTTCAAATTCTTCTTTGAAACGGTCAAAAGTATCATAATGTTTTTCTATAAATGCCAAACTAGCATCATAGGGTCTGTTGGTTCCTTCTGGTTTTTGCAGTTGACCAAAATAGATATTATGTAAAAACGCACCAGCTTCGTTGAAATTGTCATCACCTTCATTCTTGTTGTATCGATCAACATAGCCTTTGTACAGTGTTCCGTAGTGATAATCTATGGTTTCTTTGCTTTTTACTGGTGCAAGCTCATCATCGGCATAAGGAAGAGTCAGCTGGATTAGTTTGTCTTTGCGACCCTCAACTATGAATTTTTGTATAAAATTGTATGCCATGCTTGTATTTACCGCTAAATAAATTCCTAAGGAGATTTACACATGGAAATTATTATTTTTGTAGCAGTTGTTGTGGTTGCGGCCCTGTTGTGGAGTGGTTATGTAAAAACCAAAAAAACAGAATCTGATCAGACCATCGACAATTGGCAACCACCTAAACAAGCAGTGTCAACAGAAAAAGAATGGCCGTTTGGTGAAAAATTGTCCGAAGGAAACATTCATGTCAAAGTGTCTGATGTTTCGGGCAGTGAAGATCGAGTAGAAACACCTGCTCCAACAGCAGCAGATGCTACTGCTGAAAACAAAGCAAAGGCAGTAGCCAAAGTCAAACGAGCACCAGCTAAAGCCACTGCGGTTAAGACAGCAACAGCAAAGGCTCCTCGCAAGCCAAAAACTGTTTAACAGTTTTGTCTTGGTCGCGGAGAGCAAATGAGGCCAAGTTCTTGGCCTTGCTTTCGCACATGATATCAAATTGGTCTCTGAAAGCTAACGCCCACTCATTTACGGCTGTGTTCCAGTAGAAGTTTGAATGAGCTCTGAGTTTTGCTTTCTTGTATCCGAGTTCTAAGAGGGACGGAAGATCGGGGCGGATGTGTCCGGGATGCTCAATAAGACAGTCTTCCCGTGATACACTATAATGTAACACAGAACGCACACCACGCCAACTATCAATAATCCTTTTAACACGGTCGTCAGTAGGTTCAATATATTCTCCAGTTTTAATCCAGTGATGATGAATGTCTAAGACTAATGCACAGTCTTTGACTAGTTCAATGCTGTGCTCTATACCCCAGGTCATTTCATCATTCTCGATGGTGAGACAGTTGCGAGCCTCTGGGCTCATCCGTGCCAAAGCACTGCGGATACCGGGCGGGCCTTGTCGGCCAGCGATATGCACATTGATCTTAAAGTCTTGAAACGTTTTACCATACCCCATCCAACGAGCCATGTCCACATGATATTCAAACTCCTCTATGCTACGATCAACAATATCGGGATTATCAGATGCCAACACAGTGAACTGACCAGGGTGAAAACTAAGGCGAACATTGCGATCTCTAGCAATACGCCCCACCTCGGCAAAATGTGTTTCGGCATAGTTGACCACATCAGCTTGACGCCAAAACCAGCTGTAATTACGCTCAGTGTATACAGGCAGAATATCGCTGCCAAGACGTACCATACGAAGTTCGTCATCTAGACCTCCTACTTTCTCTACAAGTTTACGAATTGATTCAATATTCTGTACCATTAGATCCCACAGCTTCTGTTCTGCTACTTTGGGTTCTTGACGTTTCAACCACGCCACTGTGGTACTGCCAGTGTTGTACTGTTTGCAATTATCTTTTTGTTTGACACCGTTGATCTGACTGGGTCCGTCGATCCATTTGCAGGCAAAGCCTATGCGTTTAACCATTTACAGTATCCTGTTTTAAATAACTCATTACTCGGTGTTGGTCGTCTCTGATATACATCATTGATAGATTCATCATTTGATAAGCGTGGTCAAGATCGGCCGGTATAATCAAAGTACGACCTTCGTATAGATCTTGTAATTTTTTACGGCATTCGTTATCAGAGTATGGAATATTCATATCACTCTCTAGCCAATCCTGAAATAAGAAGTTCACGTTCTGTCATATAGGCCACAGGTTGGATCCAACCTCGATCGATACATTCGGATAGTATCAAACTGTACTCGCGTGGACAACTTTTTGAAATTTCGAATCCTGCTCTATCACAGGTTATAACTTTGTCAACAATACGAAAACGGGGATCGCCTCGTTTGATTGTACGAACTTGACTTTGATGTGTGGTAAATGTCATACTACAAGTATAACATCATCACTGCCAGTTGTCAACGACAAATTTATCCTGAACGTCCTGCGGGTTTGGTTCCCCGTGGAACACCGCTATACTACAGTCTAGAGGGGGTCGTATATCGTCTCGAACTGTTTTGAACTGTCTTCTTGATTGAACTACAGTTAGTTCGTCTCTGCTGCGTATTTCCCATTTGTAGCTCTGTATCCATTCTCGAGGCCAAAACTTCATTCGATCTTTGCAGAGTTTCCATATCCAATCTTGATCACCCTGCAGGCGCTGAGCTTCTGATGGTTTGAGTTTGAACTGATCGTAGATATGACTCTGTGTACCGTGAGTCCATGCTAATACTGAGCTGTTGAGGTAGTTCCAACTAGGAAAAAATTTTCTGTTGAAATCGTGTATGCCTATGAAACTGTTGCTGTGATATCCTGCAAGTTTGTCTATGTTAGCATGTATGACCACATCGAGATCCATGTACAGTATCCTGCCTTTGAGAGGCAGGGTAGAATCAAACATGTGAACCTTGTGCCACCATCCTCTTGCATAGTTGGCATTTGGTTGATATATTTTACGCACTCCTGCGATGTCGTGTTGATCGTCAGTGAGGCAGGCAAATTCATAAGGCACAGTGAGATGTCTTGACACCATGTTGCGTAGTCGTTCTACATATTCACGGCCATACTTGTTACCGAATCTTACACACAGTACAGTGATGGGATCACTGGGATTCACAGACACCATTACAGGTGTTTGATCTGCATATTCTCCACGTGCCGCCATTTTGGCAGCTCTCTTTTCAGCCTTGGCTTGTTGACGTTGTTCTTTTGACAATTCCATCTATGGCTACCAAGTCTGTTAATAATGATTTCAGTTCTGACAGTTTGATCATGTTCGGACCGTCACTGGGTGCTGCATCCGGATCTTCGTGTGTTTCTACAAATATTCCAGCAACACATCCTGTGGCTACAGCAGCCCTCGCCAGGTATGGGACCATGGTCCTATCGCCTCCTGACTTCGACCCCAATCCGCCAGGTTGTTGAACACTATGCGTGGCATCAAAGACCACTGGATATCCGGTGCTTGCCATAATGGGTAGACTGCGCATATCCACAACGAGATTATTATATCCATGAGTGTATCCCCTTTCGCATAACATAATGCGTTCATTACCAGTTGAAGCAATCTTTGCCGCAACATTTTTCATATCGTGGGGAGCAAGGAACTGTCCTTTCTTGACATTGATAGTACATCCTGTTTCTCCAGCAGCCAGCAATAGATCAGTTTGTCTGCATAAGAAAGCAGGTATCTGTATGACATCAATGCCAGCTGTAGCACACAGTTCTGCCTGATAACTTTCATGAATGTCAGTTAGAACTGGCACCCCGAACTGATGTTTGATCGAGTTTAATATGGCCAATCCTTGGTCTATACCTACACCTCTCTGGGTGCCGAGACTGCTACGATTAGCCTTGTCAAAACTGCTTTTGTAAACGAGACCAATATTAAGTTCATCACAGATTTCTTTGATAGAACCTGCAGTGAACTCGGCATGGGCTTGGCTTTCAATTTGACAAGGGCCAGCTATAAGAAATAACTTATTGTAGTTGCTGGCTTGAATACGATTGATATTAAATGTGCGCATATTATTATTTATGCGTAGAACATTATCCTTCGTAGGTAGCTGAATTACCAGCATGTTCAAATACTTCTACTGAACGCAACTTAACGCCTTGCCCTACAGGATATCTAGCATCATGAAGTTTACCATTCGGACAATAGTAGGTATTGCCATTTTTAAAGATATGTAGTATAGTGGCCATTTCTTTATAAGCAAGTTCGGCAAATTTTTCACAGCCCACACCTTCAACGATGCGAATATCGCAGACACCGCCTTCGGCCTGTTTCCCTAACTTAGCCATATTTTCAAACATTTCTCTGTGGGGATCGTCTTCAGCAATAACTAGTGTGTGATCAAACATATATTCACTCCACTCTTTAAATGCTTTGAGTCCACCAAAGTCCATGACCCAATTGCGGTCGTCTAATGTTTCTGATTCGAAAATTAATTTGATACCAATTGAGTATCCGTGTAGCAGTGAGCAATGTGAATGCGTACTACGCCATTGTCTAAAACAGCATGATAGACCTCTGTCGTTGCCGTAAGTTTTTGTAGAAAGATATTTTGCCATCTCTAGTCTCCTTTATATAGGTAGCAAGTTTGATGACTGCAGAATGTTTAGAGAGGGATGATGCCATGGAGTCCTCTTTGTGTGTGTATTAAATAGTATATTACATTTCTATTTATAATGCAACAAATTCTACATTATTTTTCTGCCATTCTGCAGGCATGAGCCAGCCTGGTCTGTTACGTATAAAAAATTTTGTAGCAGGATAATACATGAACACTGCGGCAATCTGATAGATCCAATAACTAGGATCCACTGCCTGTGAACCTGTTCGTGCATAATTCACGGTGTCTTTATATATGTTATTCACAGCGTGATCGATTGGATGTAGATCAAATCCGATCAGCGTGACTTCTTGATGGCCTAACACAGCTGCCAACAACACAGCGTATCCGCCACTGCCCCAATGTTCGCCTTGATCTTTTTTTAATTCGCCCTTGGTAGGTACTTCGGGAAGTAGATGAATATTTTTGTTTTTTCTTATTTTTCTAAAATACTGATGCCAATGATCACGTACATAGATTTCTGTGTCTTTGGTATTGGGATTGTTTACAGCTTCTTCAGCCATTCTACGATCGCAGCAGATCAAATGATTGACATTGAGATCTCTATGTATGGCATTGCATCCTATAAGAACATAATCAGTGTACATACTGATATCGATTTGGCGTCTGCTTTCACCATTGCCAATCACCAACGCTGACAGCATTATTCGATTCTGCCGAACCCGTTCCAAATTCCAGGACTACCTGATTTGGTGCATACCCAGCCTACAAATTTTCCTGGAGTTGGATAATTGTTCCACACTACATCACCTTCATTGAATCCTCCACCCACTGGAGGTTCGTTACCACTGAGATGTAGTTTGTCATTGAACTTTAGAGCACCGTTGACATGCAGACTACTACGGGGGTCAGCATTACTGACATTGATGGCCAGAGAACCTATGATAGAGACTTTGGTATCTCCTGTGGTGGGATTCCCTATAACTACATTGCCTCCGGCCTTGATAGAAATTCTTGCTGTGTGATCAGTGCCAATATCTAGGTCAGTGTAGTTGTAAGTGCCAATCATAGCAGTGTTTGCTGATGATGCACCTATGATGATATCCACGTTTTGATCTATGATATTCACAGCTGATTTGGGTTGGTCAGTACCTAGTCCTAATCGATCTGTTACTGCGTCATAAATCAAATACTGATTTACACTTAGCCCACCGTCTACTATTAATCCTTTGAGATGTCCAACTTCTCGAAGACTGCTTTTTGTTACAGTGGCTCCTAGTTCTTTTTCGTCTAGTATTTTGATGTTATTAATAGATAGATTTTTATTTTTTGCTAAATCAATACTTTCGGAAACGAAAAATCTATCAGGATCGGAGTTGAATAGAAATTGTTTGTTATATCCTTGACCACTCCAGATTATACCCTTGCCATTGATATCACCCTTGATAATTATGTATGGAAATTCAGCAGAGTTAATTTCTTGACCTTCTTGCAATACTTCTTGCAACAAGGCTGTTAGGGCATTTAATTTTTCTTGACTTGCCATATTATGAATTTCCAATTTTACCGAAAGGGGACCATATACCAGGTGCTCCAGTTTGAATGCACACCCAGCCTACATAAGAGTTCATTCTTGGTTGTATGTTCCATATAATATCACCTTCGTTGTACGAACCGTTTGTGGGATAAGTGCTGTCGTATTTCTGCAGTCTATTATTAAATCTCACTGCACCGTTGACATGAAGATCAACTTCTGGATCCGGAGTCGATACCCGCACTGACAGTTTACCATGCACATATATTTGTGCAGGAGCTAGTTTAGGATTACCTAAGGTGATATTGCCACTAGATGAGATGATTATTCTTGCAGTATTGTCTGTGCCTAATTCCAGATTATTGCTGGCATAGGTGCCAATAAATGCTTTCACAGTATCCTTGGTGCCGAGAACTATTTCTACTCCGTCGTCCATGATGCTGACAGCGGCATTGGGACTGTCTGTCCCTAATCCCAATCGACTGGTATTGGCATCAAATATCAAATACTGCCCGACACTTAATCCACCGTCTACTATCAAACCTGTTAGATGACCAACTTCTTTGAGATTGCTTTTGGTTATAGTAGGCCCAAGCTCTTTTTCATCTATGACCTTGATGTTATTGATTGTAATTGATTTACCACGTGCGAAATCTAAATTTTCGGATACAAAGAATCTATCCGGAGATGACTGAAAAACAAATTGTTTAGTGTATCCGTGTCCAGCCCACAACAATCCCTTGCCGTCTATAGTGTCACCCGAAAACACAATAGGTACATCTTTTTCAAACTTAATGTCTGCACGGATTTCATCAACTTCTAGGATTTTAGTTTTGAGGGTGCCGTTGATTGTGAGATTGTCTATGTTTTCTACAAACAGATTTTTAGCGTGTACACCTGAATCGTCTATGGTTAATTGTGTTTTGATAGCAGTGTCTGTGATCCCCGTGCTGGCAAAATTCTGTATCTTACCGCCTGAGATGTGGTCTCCGGTTAAAGACCTTAATGGTAGTTTACGGGCTATTTCTTTGAAATCGGGAGCTGCTTTCTGCGTGATAGCATTGATCTCATCACCTAGTGCGGCTAATAAATTATTGACATTGCTCATAGTAATGTATTTATCCGCCAACGAAAAAGCGGACCGAAGCCCGCTTTTTACTGAGAATTTACTTTGTTATTGTACTTTTAACAACACAGTATCCTCGTTGAGCCTGCCGTTGAGTTTGATATCCACAGCTTTGATATCCTCTAAGAACTTACGTAGCACCACTTTTCCCGCAGCCTTGAACTCTTTGAGCTGTTCTTCCGGCTTACGTAGAGTTTTTGCTACACTTTTGATCTCGTCGAACCCTGTAATTGTAGTGCCCTTGACATTGAGCTCACTGAACTCTGTGGTCACATACTTGCCTAATTTTCTAGTTTTCACGTTAAACACCCACAATTCTTTGGCCCCGATAATGTCCTGCGGATTGATAGACACGATCTTCAATTTGTCATCTTGTTTGAGATACTTCATCTTGGCAACAATTTTAGACTTGTCGGTGGGTTTTTGCGCACGTGGTTTTTTATTGATCTTGGCTTCTTGTGCCAGCATATCACAGGCTGATAATATCTCGTTGTAGAACAAGGTGATCTTTTTCAAGTTAGCTTTGCTCAGGTGAGCATAGGCTTCTTTGAGTTGTTCATCTTTTGTGGTCGCTGCTTCTACAAGTTCATTATAGTTGCGGCTGTACAATTCTTTGATAATACGAGCATGAGCGGCTTTGACCTGACGACCACGCAATAGGTTTAATAATTTAAATGCTTTTGGATCAAATGCTTCTGGATCAGTTTGAAAACTTTCAATAGCGTCTTCGATTTCCACAGTCATTTTCATTGCTGCTTCTTTCACACGTTCTTGGATCGAGGGCTGAGCTGTGATTTTGACTTCTGTGACAGTGTCTTCAGACTCAACTTCATCATTCTTGCCTTCTTCTATGACTGCTTTAATGGCCTTGTGTAACCATTCCGCAGTGTCACGTCCTTCATTGAAGTTCGAACGGACAGCAGGCATGCCTCTCAACAAATTGGCAGCAATGGCGCCCATAGTTGTACCACATCGATTGTCTTTGGTATCTTTGAATGCTTTGATTTGTTCTTTGGTGTAGCCGTTGCCACTCATCCAGTTAATGACTTTTGGTTTCAGTTCCTTACCACCGGATTCCAAACGGTACCATTCCATGCTTACACGAAAGTGTTTCATGAATTGATCAGTAGACATAGCCTCATGTCCGTCCCATTTAGGACTTAGATCTCGACCTTTGTTTTGACGAATAGCTATGCTGGCTTTTTTCAGTTTGGTTGCCACGGTATCACTCCTTGTTGTTTAACAATACTAATATTATAGCACCAAAATGAGAGTTTGTCAACCATGTCCGAATCTCTTGATTTCGTGCAATTCGCCATTTTCATTCTCTTGATATACAATGGCTTCGAATACTCCCAACCCTAGATTAGCTTCTGCTATTTCAAATGCTTGTTTTCTACTGCTGGTAGTTTCTACAAGCTCTTCGTGACCAGTTTCGTCTACTGCCCAAACTTCGTAAAGTTCAAAGTTCATGATACTAACACAATCTCCTATTCAAATTTTTCCCAATCTCCACCAGGCACTATTGCCCAGCCAAGACGTTGGAGATCATTCCGGATCTCGTCGGTAATACATCCTTCCGGTACATATCCTTTAACATGATCAGGGTCGCCATTACCCAATCCTTCACCTATACCTGAGCAGTACCAATCGATGTAGTCACCTTGTTGTCGCATATCTGCCACAATGCCACCTGCCCCACGCCAAGATGCTGACCAATAATCTCGATCTGGATCTTGTCTAAGGATAGGAACAACTTCCAATTTAATGAAGTCATTATTACACATGGCTGCGTACAAGTTTTGAGCATATGTATCACTGGCCTTGGCTTTGTCACAGATCCACGCGGTACTGCGAAGATCATATTGCATGTTGTTTTTTTGCCACTCTGGATCTACGAGATTGGCTGCATCTTGCTCTTTGGCCGATTTCCAAAAGTTTTCATAGTACTCTGGAACTTCTTCGCCCTCAATCGCAGCTCGACGCTTGGCACCTTCTAATTGAAAGGTATGCCGTTCAGGACTGCTTGAAATTTTTGACATCTTTAATTGCTTTCTTCAGTGTTTCTGAGTAGTTGAGTGCCTGTTGTTCAGTCATAATGATGTTGGCTTCGTACTCAACATAGCCTTTAGTTAGCAGGCGCCAAATAGTCTGCCAGCGATTTAAACTCCACCATTGAGACTTCTGTGTGGTATAGGTCGTAACAGTAACTCCGGTGTTGTCAGATTCGACCCAGACATTATGATCGTGACTGGGGTCGTGACATTCACAAACAATCTGATATGTCATGGTATCTCCCCAACTGCTACGTTTAAGGATTCCCGTTGCAGGAGTCTGCGGTTTAAGTTCCGTTGAAGCTTTTGACGTCATTTCTTCTTTCATATATGCTTTTTACCATGCGTTGATAATCTTCTTCTGGCAATACAGTTCTATACATGCTGAGAGCCTGTGCAATCATAGTACCTGCTATTTCGATATCTTTATATTCTTCCAACATCACAGCGGTGAACTGTAGATACTTAGCATAAAGATCTTCAAGGCAGTGTGGGTTTTTATCTACTATACTCATATTATGTCCAAAGGCTTTCGCGGATTTTGATAAGACGAATCATCATTGCTTCATCTTCGTCGTTGTAGGCTTTTTCAATTTCTCGACTTTTGTCCAACGCGGTGCGGCACCATTCTCTTTCTTCCGGGCTTTTATCTTCCATGTCCAGTAAGTGATAACCTTTTTCTCGACGCATATCGCAGTAGGCGGTCCATCCGCTGGCATCATGGACGTCTGGACGATTTGGATAAACTTCCGTCCACCAACGGTACAGTTCTAAGATTTCTCTAGCAGCTTTGGCCTGATAGGTGGGTTCAGCCAAATGCTTTTCGCCTTCTTCTAAGAATTCTTCATCAGTTAGACTCATGGCCCATTCCAAATAAGCGATACCTGCTTCTGGTGAGCGCCAATTGCGATACCAACGGCGCCACCATGGATAATTGAACTTTTTCTTTTCTTCGCTACTCCATAAACAGTGATGCCATGCCTGTTCTATCTCCACAAAATCCACAAGCTCGTTAAAGAGACAAGGAAGAAAGCGATTACCCACATCACGCCAAGTACCTGGCGCAATATCTCTGGTATGGGCAGTAAGGGCATGACTGCGAGTAACCCAACGATTATTAACGTAATACCTAATATCATTTATTCTTTCTGGTATCCAACACCATACGTGTTGTATTTTGTCTAACCCTTCTTCAGCAATCCACCAACGGATGGGATATTGTTCTTTAGCAGCCTTTTCCCAGTCAGCCCATTCTTTGCCGGTACCGCACTTGAGTTTGGTAGTTCCTCGAATCCAATCTGCAAATGGAGAGCAGGTCCAATAATTTCTCATATAATTTCCTTTCAGACTTAGTAGTCGAACAACTTAATTATACATTCTTTTAGAAAACCTGTCAATATCTATTCAAAATGAATCAAAACTTTCTTTGATATCCTGCTAGGTTAAGCATGATTGAATATTGTTCATAGGCTTTTTGGACAGCAGCATTGGTATGCCTGTAATGTGCCTCTTCCCGTTCCTTGTCCATAAGAGTTTGAAACATGTCGACTTCGGATTGGCCATGACGTTGCCATTTGTAGAACTTACGTTCCATTTCTACAAGTGTGCGTAGTCGACCTTCTGGAATTTCTAAGGTAATAACCGGTTCGGTTTCGTATTGCATGTTCCGGGTGATGATGTCGGCACGACAGGGATCTGTAAAAAACTTCGGAGGACTATATCGTGCTCTACGTTTTTGATCGTTGAGAACGTTGACTTCGTAGTTGCGACAGAAGTCTTTTAATTCGTCATTCATATTTTGTTAGACTTTCGGCCATCGGAAAAATAGCAGCAATAGCTTGGGCACAGGCTCTGGCTACTTCCTGGTGCTCTTTTTGTGTGCCATTTGCTGATCGTAGTTCAATGAAATGAATCCATGAGCGTAATGTACCATTCATGTACAAGCGACTGCTGATCATGCCTTCGGGTAACACAGCACGAGCCTGTTCCTTGGCAATGCCGTTGTTTATAGCCCAGTTATAGGCTTCAATGGCAGCAAGTTTAACACGAGTCTGAGCACGTTCCCAGTCTTGTGCAAATCTACGAGATTCGGGATTGTCTAGTACAATCTCTATGCTGTTCTGTCTGTTCTTAGGGTCTTGCAGTCGGGCTTCTCTGAACACGAATTCGAGATCCTTTGTTGGGTCAGCATAGCGTTGAGAGAACTCTTGGAAACTGAAACTTCTGTGTCGCAAGATTTGCCTAGCAATATCTCTTGTTGTGGTAATTTCGATACAGGCACTGACCATTTCAAGTGGACTCCAGTGTTGATGTTTGACCAAGTACCGAATAAGTTTCTCACTGGTTTCTGTATTGAGTTGATTACTTGGGTTTGATACACGGGCACAATACGCAATCAGTTCCTGCGCATCTGAGATTCCCATACTTGCAAATTCTGCTGTGGGTTGACTATAGGATAACAGCTTAACGTTCATTATGCTTCCTTTAAAATCTTCATCAACTTCTCTTTCTCGAGAAGATCCTTTTCCATTTCTACATATTGCTCTCGCAATTCTTTTAACTTGTCCCAACGTTCTTCTAGTGCTGGATTAGGGCGCAATATACCTAACCGTTCTTCTATCTTTTCTATAGCTTGGGTTAGACTCTTGCCACCGATTTTTATATCGGCGCCTTCAACCATAGTAAGCCCATCGCCGTCGATATGAACGGTGCTGGGCACTGAATTGGTCCATATCGCATTGGAACCGGTAGTAGTAAATGTTCCACTGGACATTGTGTAATGTCCCATAGATGGGGGTGTACTATAATCCAAGGTAATAGTATCTGAGCCGTATCCTCCTGAGATACATGTAGAAGTTATTGCGCCAATATTGATATCGTAAGTATTATCGGACATTATTTTATTCCTATGATCATAAATCTTGTGAATTCCCAATTGGGATATGTAAATTTTTTCAATCCAGAATAGCATAATCTGCTGACTGGGAACTGCGAGATAACGTCTTCAAGACTGTGATGATTGCCGCAGTGCTCGTCATGCGGCATATCATTGCTCTGTATTGCTACTATAGTGCCTACACCGATGTTATCGAACCATGCATGGTCTTGAAAATGCTCGGTACTGGTATTGATCACTAGATCAAATTCACTGAAATCTATTTGATTAGCGTCAGCACACCGCGACTTAAACTGCCATTGCTGCCACACCCAAGGTTCGTTGAGTTGGTCAGCAGTGTCGCAGACACCTGGATCTTGATCAATGTTCACAAATTTATCTATTTTAATTCGATCACGTACACGCAGAATAAAATTCACCATACCATACCACCCACCTAGTGCTGCCACAGTCATTGGTCCTGGTACGGCTTCTGCCGCAATGACATTTTCCAGCTCCTCAGCCAACCATAGCTTGCTGAGGATCTGACCACTGGAAAAAGCATCCGGATTCAACTGCACATCAAGCTGCCTTGGCTTCTTTACGAGCGTTCTTTTCTTCAGTGATTTCGTTACGGCGAGCCTTTACACTCTTTGCCACTTCCTGCAATGCTTTGCGAGCACGGGTACCAGCAGCTGAATTACCTGCTGTAAACTTTGCATCTTCTGCTAGAAATGTTTCGAAATCTGCTTTTAGTTGTTCTACTGTGTTTGACATAATTGTTTCCTTTAAGTTATGTTATTCTACTTATTGTAAAATTTGGTATGGTCGGTAGGACTTGAACCTACAAAGACTGCGAGTTATACTCATCGTCCCGTCCCCTTTCCTAGCTGTGGGCTAGGCGGGAGCTTTGCCAATTTGCTCACGACCATATATACAGTATATAATCATAAAATACAAATAGCAATGATTTTTCTATTAAATACCAGATGAATGATACCCAACAAAGACTATTTGCTATAATCTTAAAATTACATAAACCCAATATCCCCGTTGGTTTAGACCTCACCCTCAAAGACGATCTCAGACTAGACAGTCTCAGTTTCACGGAACTAGTGGTAGCCTGTGAAGATGAATTTGGTATCGAAATTGACATGGATCATCCCGAAACTCAAGCAGCCAGGACTGTGGGTGATTTGTACTCAGGGATTCAAAGATTGATCAGTGCGAATTAATCTGATCAACCAATAGGTGGGATCGATCTCCCACCAACGTTTGCCCAAACAAGGATTTTTTGCATCTGCGTGATGGTTATTGTGCCATGCTTCTCCCAGTACTATAGGAAACAGCCAGCTTATATTCACACCATGATTGTTAGTGGCATGATTCTTATAACCGAGGTGAGGCAAATGTGTGAGAGTATTTGTTAGAGCAAAACTGTTTATGGTTATAAATGCAGGTAATATCACAGCATACAACCATAAGTCCACACTGATCGCAGCAATACCGATATGACTAATCCAGATTATATGATTGTAATACTTATGGAAAAACACGCAGATAGGATCTTTGAGTATGTCCACAACAAATTTGGTGTTGTGATCTCCTGTGCGTATTTTAAACATCCATAAAATATAGCTGTGCCAAAATCCCTGTTGTGGGCTGTGCGGATCTTTTGATTGATCTGTATACCTATGATGATATCCTCTGTGTATGGTAGTCCAAAAGATCGGACTGCCTTGGCATGACAGTGCGGCGAACCATAACAACAGAGATTTCGTCCAAGGATGCACCTGGAATGCTCTATGGCTCAGTAGTCTATGATAACCTGCGCTCACTCCCAACATCATAATACAAACATAGCCTGACACTGTTGCCCACCACCACCAACCGGGAGCTGTTCCGATAATTATCGAGAATATCGAATACAAGCCAACTGCAAGCACTGGCATAATACTGTACATTCTTATCATACCTAAGAGTATTTCTTTCATTGTTTTTGCCATTGTGTTAAAAGTTGTTCATCACCTTTGTAGGCTATTCTCTGCCAGCAGGTTTGATCTTGAGAATTATCGCAGACGAGATATCGATAGTTGTCGTATTTAAATTCTATTCCTGTTTTTTCTTTTAGGTAATGCACAGCTAGATTTTGCCAATGATCATATTGTCTGCTCATAAACACTAGATCAGCTTCCAATGTGTTTTCAGCATACGCTACATGCGCCTTGGCTGTCTCAGACAGTGCTGTAGCCTTGGTAGATCTGTCAAGAGCTGTGAGTCTATGTTCGTGCACCTTCCAAAATCTGTTTAATATCCTGTAGGTGTTTTTGGGCCAGCATGTTCTAGCCAAAATACTGCTGGCAACAATAGGATCGTTGTTGTCAAAAGTAATAGACAATGCAGCACATGATTTGAAGTCCTGAGCAGAATAATTTTTATACAGGGGATGCGTGATATCGCTGTGTTGTTGAATTCGTAATTGTTCAAATAACTTGTCTAACTCTGCGTCCGTTCCCGGAATCCAAATTTCAATGTACATGATCTAATACAGCATTAGATACTAGATAGTCGCCATCGTGGCTAACGCTGATATGACAGATTACAGTTTTTCTTGCCAATGCACCTAGAAACTGTACCTGAGGCTGTCCTAATGCGTTTTTGTAAATCCGCATGTTTTTCCATACACTATCGTTGGATATTCCTGTGCCGAATGCCTTGCCTATGGATTCTTTTATGCTCCATATTTTGGCGAGATGCACAGAATGTTTGACTTTATCTAGTTGTTGGAACTCAACAAATTCGTCGTCGGTAAGTATCCTCTTAGCCAGACGATTTAATCTATCAGAATCCATGTCGTGAAACCTTCTAAGATCCACTATGTCGATGCCTGTGCCTATGATCATACAGTAGTTATCTCGTTTAGTCTCACCGAGCATAAATCACGATAAATATGCCATAGATTATAATATATGAAAATTCAATGCGGCCCGGACAACGATATTCGAACACTTGATCTAGTGTTACCCTCTGTGAGCAAGATTGGAGTTTTAGTCAGTGGCGGTATAGACAGTGTATTGTTATACTATCTTTTACTGTATTTCAAGTACAGAAATAATTCGTCACATACAATTCAACCTATAATCATACAGCGCCCAGCCGATCATCACGTGACTAAGCTAATGGTCAACAAGGTAAATGCATTGTTTGAGCATGATCTGCTGCCTATGAGATTGGGTGATCTATCTCTACCAGCGCATCAACAGGTAGAATCAGCAGTGAGACAGGCGTTTACAATACTGGGTTTTGAATATGTGTATTTGGGTATTATAGAGGTACAATCACAACATGCTGTTGGTATAACAGTTATACAAGTTCCTGAAATTTTAGGAATAGGATACCCTCTTAAAAATCTCACAAAACGGCATGTAATTGATCTATATTTTAAAATGGGAATACAAGAATTATTACAGTATACCAACAGTTGCGATCAGCAGAACGTCGAACTTCAGCCCTGCGGTGTGTGTAATGGTTGCAGAGAAAGGGCCTGGGGGTTAGAAGAATATGGTATTACGCAATAAATAACTAACAAACAAGGAACAACCATGACAGCTATATCGGGAATCTTATTTAAAATAACCTGTGCATCAGAAACGCCGGCAGCACTGTTTCAAGACCCCAGTGTTTTGTTGACTATGGATCTACCGGGTGTTAGTGACGCAGAAATATTAAATTACATCAAGTACCATAAATTAGTACGTTTTGCTATTAAATCTGTGACTGATCAGGCGCCTTGGTTCTTTTTCTCTGACAAGACCAAAGACACAGGGTTTTACTATTGGATAGACTGTAAAAGTGAAGACAGCTTTAAAAATATTGAAAAGAGTAGTTTATATCAAACAAAATATCTAGTAATTCAACAAAAGATATTTGCAGCATTAAATTGGATTAATCATGGATATCAGATCGTAAATGCTGAAACAGATATATTATCTTGGTATCCGACTGTTGGTCGAAAAAACTTTATAGATTACAGCATTTACGATAAAGAGATTGCTGATAAGATATGGAAATAATTATCTATTTTTAAATCAAATATCTATAACTAGTAGTTATACGATTCGCAAGTTGGCTATATTTTTAGTGTAGATTTACCCAAGCAGCACTGTCATATACCTGCACTTTGTTTGTGGCTGCAGGTGTGGTTCCTGATGACATAAAAATCATCATCCCAGTGGAAGGAGTTGGTACTAATGCAGTGCGAGCAGTGTCGTTAGCTACCACTGGTAGTTTGGGCGGCACAGCGAACTCCACCACAGAGGATTTAATGTTAACTCGAATGGCGCTTGTACCGCTGGAGTTAGTGGTGCTGACCTCAATACGTGAGGGAACCACCCCAGAACTCACGGCTCCGTCTACCACTGTGGTTATGGTAGATGATGAAATAAATGATACTCCGTCAAATCCGATACTTGCTAGTTTTCCTATTTCGTCATTGTTAATTACAGTTGCAGGCGTAGTAACACTACCCCTAGATCTAGTTAGTCCAAACGGAGCTGTTTGTGCACCGCTGGTATTTGCCACCAATAATGATACAGGTGCAAGGGTACCAGCGGGCTCTGCAGAAGTAAAAACAAAGAACGGGCTATCTGTAAATATTGCACCAGTTGAAGTAATAGTGCTAGTTACTCCAAAATTAATACCAGTTCCGTTGAATGTTCGATTACCTACATCTACAACACTAACTCCATTAATGTCTGTAACATTTCCTTGGACATTGCCTATAACATTACCAGTGACATTTCCTAGTAAATTAGCAAACAATTGATTATCCACAAATACATCACTGGTGAATACCACAGCAGGCGTGAATGTAATCGCAGATGAATCAGCAGAGTCAATTAGGTTAGTGAATATATTGCCAGTGACATTTCCTGTGACATTTCCTGTGACATTTCCTGTGACATTTCCTATAACTGGTCCTATTATTGTGCCAGAAACTGCATCTACTAATAATGTGCTATCGTCAGCAAACACGGATCCTTTAACGTCACCAGTATGAAATCCAGTAGTATTACCCACAACATTTCCTGTGAGACTACCTGTAACATTCCCAGTAAGATTTCCTGTGACGTTTCCTGTAACATTTCCTATAACTGGTCCTACTATTGTGCCAGAAATGGCATCTACTAACAATGTGCTGTCATCAGCAAACACTGATCCTTTAAATGCATCTGCTCTTAGTGTACCTTGATAATTGGATAGGTCTACAGTTGCACTCATTAAATCGGTAGCTGTGTTGTATGTGAATGTAATACCGCTGTGTGTTCCACCTGTGAATGATGCTGCTGCTGCATCTTTGGCATCAGCATTAGTATATCCAGTGATCTGGATACCGCCAAGGGTGCTACCGTTGCCGATGTATAATCTTTCAGCCCCTGGGGTTGAAACAAATAACAGCTCACCTTGTGCTAGTGGCTGCGTCATTGCTAATCTTTCTGCGTCGGTGCCTCTGCGAATCTGTAACGGCATATCTATAACTCCTGGAATTTTCCTAGCTCATTATATTTATGTCAGCCAAAAAAATAGGGCTCCTAAGAGCCCTATAATGTGCGCAGTTTACTACATAGTAGGACCGTTTCCGTTCTTAAAACCTACCGATCCGCCTTCTGTTTCGATACGTGCAATCACTTCTTCGAACAAGATAGGTGCAAAATCAGTTTGCTCCACGCACACACAATGATAACGTGGATCAATTTCGTCGCTGTACAAGATCTCTCCTGTACGGGCATCAACACCACGAGCCTTGCGCACACGGTTAGCATGTGTATGGCCATGGATGTTAACACCAAAGCGACCCAATGAATCACTGTGCAACGGAATATGACTCAAGATCATACCGTTCATAACGTGATAAGCTCTAAGTTCTCTAAAGTACATACGATACTCGTCATCGCGAAAGATGTCGTGATTACCACGGATCAATACCTTGTCACCGTTCAAACGAGCTAAGGTGGGCAACGCTCTGCGGTTAATTACAACGTCGCCCAAATGGTATACCTTGTCAGTAGGCTTGACTCGTGCGTTCCATTTTGCAATCATGTCCTCATCCATCTCCTCTGGAGTGGAATAGGGCCTCAACTTTGTGACACCATCGTTGCGAGTGAACTTGCACACGCCCATGTGACCAAAGTGAGTATCGCTTACCAAAAATACACTAGGCATTATATTCTCCTTTTTTTCCAACTGTATTCTACACCGTCTGGACAAATACCGCTGTTTATACTATCTACTCCAAAAACTCCACAGACTTCAAAGTCTGAACCTTTGATTGTTACAAACACGCCAACAGTTTTGGCAAAGGCCATTGCTTCGTTCAATGTTTCACAGGCAAACAATGGCGACAAATTCTTGCTGATTACTTTGTAGTTTTCCTTTTTCATAAGTGTATTATAGTACCAATAGGTGCTATTGTCAATTGGATGTTGTAAAAATACAACAGTTATTCTTTAACGTAGAATATAAAGTCGTTACTGAACATTCCATCTGGTACTTGTACCTGTAGCAAGTGCATACCTGCGGTCGGTGCATTGGCCAGAGTAATTACTACTTTTTCATTGCTTTTAACACTAACAGCACCGTTAACACGCACACCATCTACAAATATTTGAGCATCGTCTTTAAAATGACGGCCGCTAATAGTCATACTAAGACGTCTAGTAGTAACAGTTGGAAAGTCTTGTTTACGTTGATCATGAATTGCCCCTAATGACCACAATGCTGGTTGCGGACTATCAACATCTGCGTTGACTCCGTGTCTTGCTGTAAAAGTTCCAACAAATTTTTCCTGTGATGCTAGTTGTAATAGTTCATTTTTTGTGTAAGATTTTTTATTAGACTTGTCAACGTATACACCGGTAACGTATTGTAGTTCAATCCTTTTTGCTTTTATGTCGTCTAAGAATATTCCATCGATTTCTAGTACCACTGCGCCTTGTCCTGCGGCATTCTCCATTGCAGAAATTAAATCATCATCATGGTGGTCTTTTAAATCATCCGAAGACACTGTCACCTGTCTAGCAAATGTTCCTGAAAATCCTGTACTGCCTTCTAAGACCATGTCCCATACTGGATTAAATCTATGTCTTGGTCCAGTGCTGCCACTCCAAGTTAATTGCCAGGTGCTTCTTTCATCTCTTCCTTTTTCTGCTATCGCCGATATCCAAGGAAAATCTATTATCATGCCCCGTGCCTGTGGACTAATTAGATAACGGTCGTATGCACCGCGCCAAGTGGTTGCCTTCATACCAGTGCGAGGAGCTATCGTACCTGCACTAGAAAGAAAGGGTAATCGGTGACAGTTACCACATACCACAGGCTGATTAAACTTCGGATCGTTATCACCTTCAACATGAAACAATGAAAATCCTTGCCGTGCCTCATTAGTGAGTATATTCGTATAGGGTCTTTTTGGTGCAGGCGGATATGGAATGCTCAACAGATATACTGCCATATCGTTACGTTCATCTTCGGTTAAAGCGCCTCTTTGTTTATCCTTAGATACTAAACTCATAGTCGTAGCTAGATTATCATCAATTAATTGTCTTAGACAACTTATAGGATTGTTTATTTTACAATTAGAAGAAGCAGGAAAAAACAAATTTGCACTATTAATACCGCCGTATGGATCGCCTTTGGTTCCGTCCCAGTGGTATGGTTCTGTATCTCTAAGTCCCCGAACTGGCATTGATAGTCGTGGCATGATTTGTTTGCCGCCAGAAACAATAGGAGTATCTAGTACCCATAGTAGTTGATCAGAATGTCCGTTAGGATGACAACTAGCACAAGAGAAGGTACCAGTTGAACTTGCCATTGCTGAATTAAAGGCAATACGTCCACGCTTAACAGTGGCGTGTGTAGGATCTTCTAAAGATATTGTTGTGCTTAATTTAATATCTGTTGTGTTAGATACATCAAGCAACATTACAGTATTATCTAAAGCATTATAAATCCATGCTTTAGATAATTTACCTTTTTCAAGAGCAATGCCTCTAGGACCTGCACCCACAGTTACCTGACTTAAAATTTCTCCACTTCGAGAATCCAGTGCAAAAATTTTATCTGATGCTGAAGCCGAGGATATAATTATAGAATCGTCATCAGATATTTGTATAGCGTATGGGGTAGACAGTGCTTGATCCTTGGTAGGATTGGCAGGAGGTAGTGGTTCTAAGTTTAGAAATTTCTTATCTACTCTGCTGTCGTTGAATTGTACACTGGTGATTTGATTTAGGTACGGTCTATTTTGTAGTTCAGCAAGACCGTGTTTCTTGGTACCTGCCCGACCGTTAGCATCATTTTGTGCATCTGTTTGAGCGATAAAGATACGTCCTTTTGAATCCACAGTTAATCCGTAGAGCAAGGTACCCAATGTTTCTACAATCTTAATTTGTCTATCTGTTTTTGTATCAAAAACAAATAAATCTTTATCCGGTTGCCTTGGATGTTTTACAATATCCGAAACGTATCCTAAAGAAAGTGCGTTATTGTTTTTAACAGAGTGTTCGTATGCATCAAAGGTAACTAGGTTTCCATCTATATTTTGCTTGTAGCCTCCAGACAATTGAGTCTTATTTCCAGATTCAAAAGGAATAACATAGAGTCGATCTCCTTGAACAAAAATAGCTCTGGGATCCTGTGCTCTAATTTCTAAACGATCTATTACCTTTCTTGTCTTTACATCAACTACAGCAATTTGCCGTTCTGATGATAGCGCAACATATGCCTTACTGTTGCTGGCAAATGCTATACCAACCGGCTCATCGAATAAAGTAGCCTTACGATGATTAAACTCTTGTATTGTAGCAACAACAATATGAAACGTTGGGCTTTTCGGGTCAGAGTCGATAACACTAACAGAGTCTGATACATGATTAGACACCCATATTTCTTTGCCATCGGGTCGAACTGCAATACTAACTGGATCAACCCCAACATTAATTCGTGTAAAGATCTTTTGAGTTTTGCGATCAATTACATCAACTGTTCCAGCCGGAGTGTTCGTTACATAAACATAATTACCGCACAGGGAGATTGGGTTAACATGTGGACTCTCCATGGCAGGATGTCCAACTGTTTTTAAATTTTGAGCATAACTAAATGAATAAACTGTTAGTATTGCCGATAACAGTAATTTGGGTAAAAGTTTTTTTGAGTTCATCTGAATCTCTTGTGTTGCAATACATTTATTATAGCATCAAAATTAAAAACAGTCAACCAAAATATTGTGGCAAAATCACACTACCAATTGTCTACACCCGAAACTTCAATTGTTACTGTAGCAGGATAGTCTGCAATTTCTGTTTGGTATATCAGCGTAAGAATACTGCCAATACCAGAACTGCTATTTTGTTCTAATACAAAGGATTCTGTACCAACACTTTCGCAGATTTTTTTAATCTTATCTAATTCAGATATATTTAAACTTATCATTCTTCAATTCCTTATAATATGCACAACTGTCATTAGTCTTTAAAATATTCTGTAATGTTTATTGCATGTGGATAGCGTAGACTTATAACTATTCTATGATACTTGGTTGTATTTACAGGCATGTGTGGCACCTGTGTATTGAATATACAAGCGGTATTACCTTTCATAGAGTCGATACTTCTAATGTTAGAGTATGCCCAAAACGGTTTGTCAAACACAATGCCTTTAGATGCAAGAAACTCCGGTGTCATCAAAGTAGGAGGAGATAGGGCTTCATAGAAATCACAGGTAGTGTCTTTGCAATTATATATAGGTATGTTAAATGCTATGCCATTCAATAATCCACGAGGGCTGTTAAGATCATCTATGTGTGCGGTGAGGTTGGTTTGTATTGAGTACGATTTACCAGGCTCATGACTTATTACATGAACTTGTCTTAAAAGATTCCAAGGTACTAGCTTGTCAACCTCTTGTTTTAAATGCGTACAATTATCAAAGAACTCAGGAAGATAGACATCATGCAGAGTGTTACTGGTATATTTGGCTGTAACAGCCAACAAGACTTCTTGCTGTATGTATGCTAGATTAGGAAGATCAATAGACTTATATGTGAATATGGAATCACGTTCTCGAATTTGTTCGGTCATACATCACCTTCTTTTAATCTACGTTCGCGACGTGCCGCTGCCAGTGTAAAGACCTTTTCGTTGTTGTTGGCCCAGTCTTCTGGCACAGGCACACCATTGATAGAATGAGGTTCCTGTTCATCATAAGTCCAACCCAAATGCTTCATCATGCGATGCTTGACAAGTAGATTAGGACTCCGAAATCTTTCAGTGTCGTTGAAGCCCATCATAACACCAACTTCACACACCGCGCCACTTCGACAGATACCTGCAAAGCAATGAACAACCACATTCATGTGATTGTCTAGTGCATGTTGTAGTAGTCGAACTAATTCTGCGGCCTGCTCATGGCTACAACGCATAGCTTCGTCTAGAGCAAAGTCCTTTTCTTCAATGTCTAAAAACTCAAAGTTGTGACGCTCTTTGAATTCATGTTTGGCTTCGGGCCTCCAACCGGCTGGATCTACAATGCTGATCAACATACTGTTAGGACCGGCATCATGATGAAATCCTGTTGGGATATCAGCAGCCGCTACATTTTCAATCCATGGCATAATTATTTCCTTATTACAGTCTGTAGGTCACACGTCCTTTGGTAAGATCGTATGGACTGACTTCGATTTTTACTCTATCGCCTAAGATGATTTTGATCTTATGCTGTTTTAACTTACCACTGGTATAGCACACCAGTACATTAGGCATGTTGTCTACACTGATTCTGTACATGCTGCCTGGCAGTACTTCCTGTACTACTCCGGTTAATTCAATCAAATCATTTTTGCTCATTATTTTTTGTGATGTTTTTTAACTTTGGCATGAGCTGTATCTATGATTTTAAAAATCTTATTGGCTAACACTCGTTCCTTGCTATATGCTTCTATTTCCCACGGGCTGTCATAATACTGAGATTTAATTCTTTGTCCCATCCAAAATTTTGATTTGAGATTCTTACCGTGGGTAATCTGTCCACGAGCATATTGTTTGACATGCACCATTTCATGTGCTAAGGTAATTATCAAATTTTCTATGCTCATAGCAGTATCGATTACCATGCCCAGAGATTTGGGTCCTACGTGAAACACCGTACCTCGACAGCCATCTCTTTTGCTCATACCCCGATCAGTTAAAATCACCAAACTGTATTTACTGTTCTCTAGTTTTAGTTCTTTTTTGAACAGCTCAACACAGGTTTCTATCACAGTTTTAGTGAGACTGGCACGAGCAGCGATTTCTATCTCCATTGATGTTCCTTGTGTGGTTTAATGTTTATTATACTACAATTTAATTCAAATGTCAAGTGATGATTACTTGACATATTCTATGTCTGCAGCCAAAATAAATCTAAATTGATTACTCTGAACAATACCCGGCCGATGCCATGTGTCGCTGGGATATATGATCCAATTGCCAATTGCGGGTTTCACAAAAAACTTGTCGCCTCCCTCTACACCGTTTGGAGCTATTTCTGTGCCGCAGTAGTCGAGATCTTGAACATCATCGGGAATTTTAAGATAATAAATTCCACTTAACATCGAGGCATTGGAATTTTTTGGATGCCAATGATGATGCCATAGATTATCTCGGTTTTCGGCACCCTGCAGATTGGTCATAAAACTCCAGGCCATCATCTCCGATACCTTAACTTCTCGACCTAGATACATGAACACTGAGAACATAAAACTCATTCGATATTTTAACCAAACAGGTTCTGGTCTGGCAAAAATGTTTTCTTTGGTTTGAAACTTAGGACTGTTGGTAAAATAGTTGCCTTGAGCTACAATCTGTTTGACTATGTCGCAGGCCTGTGCATCGTCCTGGACCGTGATTAGAGAACTGAAATCATAGGCTTTTACTAGATCATTTTGTGATATTACATTATACATGTCAATACAACAGCTCGTGTATTTCTGGATCAAATCTTGCACTCAGCACTGCTCTCGGTAATCCGTGAGTACTAACTGGTTTATGAGGTATGCTGGTATTAATCCAGGCAGGCTTGCTCATATCCCATCGACCGATCTCTACTGCTGATGCGCCGGGTTTCTGCATACGAGCCATGGCTCGAAAATCGAGGTCATCGTAAACATTACCCTGTATCTCTGTGTCATACCATACTGTGTATGTGCCTTCACAGTTGATGATAGGCAGATTAAGTCCGTAGCAGCGTTTCTCCCAATCTGTACTGTCTACATGGATAGGAAAGTCGAGATTGAGATTAGTAGTGATAATTGCACACCATGTCCACTGAGATATCACACCATGTTTTTTTATAAATTCAGTATAGCACGGAGCAAATGGTTCTATTTCATCTCTCATGATATGTACAAAATCTGGCAGCATGGTAAAAAAATTGGGGATTTTTTTTAAAATGATAGGAATGATCTCTCGTTGTATTTCTTTTAAATTATCAACTTCTACGGGTTTATACAACCATTTAGGATTGGTTTCGACCTTCATATCAAACGTTATTAGCACGGAAATCAATTAATTCTTGAATGGTTTTATCAATAGCAACCGCCAAGATGAGTCTAGGTCCGGGACTACAAGTCACTGTATGCGCACAATCAGTTTTAACAAATGCACTGGGCAATAGATAATTATTTGCCACGCAGGTGGGTTTACCTAGATATTCCCATCGTTCAGGCATACTGTCTCCGGGTATGTTTTTTGAAAAATATGTTTCACCGGTGATATACTTAAATTCATGATTCACTAATCTAGGATCGCCAAACGACATATGTCCCCACCATGTCATAGTATCTAGAGGATTACCAAGAATTCGCACGTTGAATCTTGTTTTTATTCTTGAACTTGGCTTGTGTGTAAAAGTATCCTCGATTTCTTCAAGTTTTGAATCTATATGAGGATTTCCTAAAAAAGTCTCTTTAGTGTTTGATATAAAAAATATGATCAGGTCCCAATAAATATCACAGCCAAATTGTTGCAAAAACTTATTGATTTCTTGGCCCACAATACTATTCTTCCACATGTGTTGCCGTTGCGGTGAACACTCAAGAGTGTCCTCGCCGTGATAAAAGTTTTCTTTAAATCTATCTCGATATTGGTCAAGGGTAAATTTTCTTGCAGCGTCTGATAGATCGAAATTGGTTGGTAGATAATACATAGACAGTATTTATCTGTGTATATAACGCATTTAAATATATGGAGCGGGGTAGGAGAATCGAACTCCTGACTTTAGATTGGAAATCTAAGGTAATACCATTTTACGAACCCCGCATACAATTATTTAATCTTCATCTGGAGGATTGGCCAACGGCGATGTTGTGGGCTTTTTTCTTGACCACGCCGAATAACTTTCCCCTTCTACTCTGCCGCTCTGATTTGGTTTCAGCTGTTGTACAGCACCGCCTTTGGCAAAAAATTCTTCCAGTGCTAGTTCAGTAGCTGATTTTTCATGTGATTTTGTCATAGTACCTTATGTGTTAGACTACTCTTTTAAGATACTCAGGTCCGATCTTTCCTGCTTGAATATCCAGCAGTGCTGATACTGGACTGTGCAAAGGTGTGGTTAATTCTGCTTGACGATGACGTCTTGACAGTTCCTTGGCTCTTACTGAAGCAATCAGCACAAGATCGAATCTGTTGCCTCCTGCCTGTTCTACACATTTTTCTGTGTCAATACTGGGACCACGACTTTGTATTAATTGCATTTTTTTTGCCTTTGTAAAAACTGGTTGCGGGACCTGGAATCGAACCAAGATCTGAAGCTTATGAGACTTCTGAATTACCGTTACTCTATCCCGCGATAAAAAATTACAGCAGACCTTCTGCTTGCAGTGTTGCCACGGTGTCCTCATTCAAAGGCACCTCAGTCTTGATATTTAGTTCCAAGACCTCATCGTTGATCTGTTGTTTCTGCTTCTTGAGATTTAAAATCTCTGCTTTGGCTTGTGTGATCTGATCTTTGCTCAGGATAGATGTAGATACGGTATCACTATAACCGTAGATGCTACGACGGCTAGTTTCGCCTTTGTCGTTCTTGATCTTTTCCAATTTGCCTTTGATCACTTCCAAAGAAGTAATCTCTGTGGCCTTTGCCAGTTCTTCTAGCTGACCGATGCGCTTGTCGATAAACGCTGCCTTAGCCAGTGCTGTGTTAATGCCACTGGCTGCGTTGGCTGTGCCAACCAATGCACGGATATTATACAGAGCCATGATCAGTTTTTGTCTGCGACCGTCATTGGTGACCAATTCTGAATTGGCCTTGGTGATGGCAGCTTCTACATCTTGGAACTCATTGAGTTCCACGGTGAAATCTACTTTGATACCTTTGATGGTATCGTTGATGCTGTTCTGCACAGCATTTGCTTTTCTCAGTGTGATATTCATTTTCTTCCTTTATTCAAACAACAATGACGGGTCCATGAAAGGTCAAGTAATAGACCGGACAATATGCAAACAGAAGAGTTATAATCTTCCTTTGACAATGTGCAATATACAATACACAGAGGTTCATATATTTCCGATTAACAAATGACATTCTATTAGGGATCGGATCACATAAACACGTTCCATTGTTCAGATGGTTGTAAGTTGGATTAGGCTTGGAGCCTAAGCCTTGTGTCTATTCTCATCTACCCTTCACTTCACCGGTTGAAACATTTCTGTCCCAACAAAACTATTATAGCACTGTTTTGACTCTGTGTCAAGTGATTTTGGCAAAATGTCTTAGCTTACAATGAAATTACAGGGTCTTTGATTTTTGATATAAAGGTATGATATTCTTGAGTCACCTGTCCATTCCATTGGGTTTTGAATTCTTCAAATGCTAGAATATTCGCATGTTTGCCAATCGCACTATGTTCAATGTGTTCGTATCCGTGATACTTTGGTCTTTCGCAATGATTAAATCCGCTGTGTCTATTATAAATCAGCCATTTGCTGGATTGATGTCCTTGTTTACCGGGCACACGAAAGTTGACTAAATCATTTACTCTAGGATCGCTGATAAAAGCAAACATCATCTCTGGAGTATAAGTATTGAAGAATGGTGTGCCTATTACGCCATGTGTTTGCCAATATTTAGGAAACACATAATTGTATTCATCGAAAATCACAGACCATTGTTTGGTGTTGGAATCTAGTCTTACACTAGGCTCACCTATATTGCATATTACTGTGCCGTCGATATTTGCAGTGGCATATAAAGTTGCAGCATACTGATACACACATAGCTGAACAGATTCGGCAATATCTATAATTTTTCCAGACCTCACGAATTCATCAAAATCAATATCTATTATTAATGGAGTCAATCCATGCGCTTCACAAAAATCAATGGCATATTTGATATCGTGGTCATTGTATGAAGGATTTAGTTTTATGATAACTGGAATCACAGACATGCCTAAACTGTGAAATAACTTCAATGTATATTCGCTATCTACTCCACCACTGTACATTACATGTACGATCCCTTGTTTAGCACTCCAGATTAGTTCGGCAGCTCTTTTGCTTTCGGTAAAAAAATCACGGGGCTCGGTTTGTGATGTGTGTATTTGTATACTCCAGGTAGGTCCATGACCGAATGTCTGTGTATAGTTATTATGTAATAGTTGCATATGATATTTAACTACAGAGAAAATGGTTAAAGAAAAATTGTTTTTTCTTGAAATAAGTGTATAATATAAGTATGAATATGAAAACGATCACCTCCGCTGAACTGTTAGACATATTGCCTCATCGTTATCCTTTTTTGATGATAGATCGAGTTTTAGACTATGATGAAAGTACTCTTACAGCGATTAAAAATTTCACTGTTAATGAACCCTATGTACAAGGACATTTTCCTGGGAATCACATAATGCCCGGTGTTATGATGATCGAAGCTATGGCACAGGCTAGTACGGTATTGGCTTTCAAATATCTACAAAACAATGACCTACTACATGAATTCATTCAAGGCGGCATTCTTTTTACCGCCGCAGATCAAGTAAGATTTAAGAAAGTAGTTGTTCCCGGCGATCAACTAGTAATACACACTCGATTAACTAGACGTGCAAGAAAGATTTTTGAATTTGATGCATCAGCCTCAGTAGATAATATCACAGTTAGCCACGGAAAATTAAAAGCAGTGGCCGGCATATCTATGTAAATATACAGCAACGGAGACCCTAAATGACAACGGAATCTTGGACCCCAAGGAATGAAGAACAAGTTGAGCACCGATTGATCGAAATGATCAACGATTATCTCAAATTAGAATTGACATACCCACTTCCGCCAGACATGAGCATCAAGGACCTAAAAATTCTCAACGACGAAGAACTGGCTAAGGAATTAGAATCACTTCCAGAATCTATAGCCCAAGCAAGGCGTAAAAACAACGAGGTTGATAGTATTGACATCTTGGAATTGGTAATACAGATCGAAGAAGAATTTGGTTGTGTGATTGATGACAAAGAAATTGCCACACTATTGAAATGGAAAGATCTAATAGGATACATCACAGATAGCCAGGATCCCTCAAAGATGTTGAAAAAATGAAAGATGTTTATATCGTAGACTACCAGGTTAGAGATTGTCTCGGAGTACAGATAAAAGAAAATTATAAAAATATGGCAGCTACTCCTGGAGCTGAAACCATAAAACGATATAATACAGAAGAATTTCCTCATGTAATGAGCACCAAGGGATTCCACATGAACTATGTGGACAACAGCTATACTCCATTTCGTCTAGTGTTAGATCTGATAAATGAGATGTCTAGCAGGCATTCTATGCCCAAGGACACTGCTGTGATTTACGGGTCATTCGGAATCGGTGCTGCGGTAAAAGAAGAGTTTACACGGGCGTTCTCGTCACAGCAGAGAAGATTTAGTCCTACAAAATTATTCAGTGCTAATCATGATTTGCTCAGTGCTATAATATCCTCTAAGTTAAAACTAGAAGGTATCAATACCAGTTTAAATGCAGCATGCTCTAGCAGCATGTTCAATCTACAATTTGCCGCGATGTTAATACAAACTGGCCAAACATCTGCTGCTCTTGTTGGAGCAGTTGATATGCCACTGTTTGCTACGTTACAATATTATTGGCAATGTACCAGTGCCATCTCTACAGAGGATGGAGGACAATGTAAACCATTTGATAAAAACAGAGATGGATTTTTACAAGGCGAAGGCGGCACACTTTGGTATATCTGCGATGAAGAAACTTTAAAAACGCATAATCTAACACCTAGAGCCAAATTGAGATCAATAGCCAGTGGTGCCAAAGTAACTAGTATGACTGCCCACGATCCGTCTTGTGAACATCAAATCAAGATAATAAATCAAGCATTAACTCAAGCTGAGTTATCTGCACATGATATTTCTTTTTTTAATTCACACGCTACTAGTACATTAATCGGTGACGACATTGAACTAGATGTGTTTCAACGTGTGTTTGAAAACATTAATATTCCTATAGTGTCATTCAAAGGGTACTTAGGACACACTATGAGTGCCTGTGGACTTATAGAATCTGCGTATGGATTAGAAGCTGTGAAAAATCGATACCTACAGCCTAATTATAATTTGTCAAATCCGTTAAGTGACGATCCAAGGATAATCACTGAAGCAGTAGAGTTAAAAAATAATATCTTTATGAAGGCTAGTTTTGGGTTCGGTGGTCGAACCTCTATTGCTATTTTTGAATCATTATATTAATTTTAGGTTTAAATTTTATGTAAATATATCACTGATATAGGATGGGCGAAATTATGGATGCGTTTAGAGCAAAAGATCCTAAAACTTTACTTAAAAATGCAAAGATTGCAGTTGGTACTCCAAAAGAAGAAGAGGCGGTTGGTTGGGATCAATTCTCCGATGAGTACAAAACATATATGCGGAATCTAGAAGAGAAGTATAAAGGAATTGTTTGGTTACCAATTGACACTCCGAAGATTGAATTTGATAACTATGATGAATTTTTAGATATATGGAATCATCAAAGTCACGATGTATTACGTGTTAAACCTGATATTGCAGAACCGTGGACAAAAGAAAAACACCCTTGGAAAGATAAAAGTAGTTGGAATGTTAGTCAATTTAATGGCCTTCATCTTTTTCAGCATCCTTTAATTCCTCTTGAAATCAATAGTTTTGCTGGAAAGTTATATACAGGTAAGATTCCAATGTTTGAACGTATATTAGATCAAGTTAATACTTATTATCCAATACACACTCTCTTGAGCTTGTATATTTGGGAAAGTAAGATGCCTATCAGTCCTCATAGAGATAAAGGTGTGTATTGGAAGTGTCCGACTGAATTTCGATCTATGTTGTTTGACGAAAACACACAACCGACTTTATATGTTGGAGATGATAATTCAGAACCTGTATTTGTTGATCTTCCAGCCGACACAAATACGTTTTGTTGGTCAAACGGTAAATCAATGCACGGATCTACATATAATGGCAAACGTAAATTTATTCTTTGTGCTTCAATGATACAACATTCTAAGAAGACCGACGATTTGCTTGAGCGTAGTATTACAAAATATAAAGATAGATTAAATTATAAACTTGAAATATGATAGAAAACAAACAAGAGCTAATTGATCTAGCACGAGAACAGGCGAAGGTTAATCAGTTCGACAATACTGTAATGAATCCTAGTTTAACTAAACTCGGACCTTGTAGGCAATCTAACGGAAAATTTTCATACGCATCGTGGACCAAACCTTATCCGATACCCGATTACTATCAAACTTATATGGTTGATCTTGGAGAAAAATTTAAAGGAATTAAATGGTTGCCTCTTGCCCTACCAAAATTTAAAATTGACAATTTCGATGAGTTTAAAGAGATTTGGGAAAGAGAAAAGATAGACCTTGCAAAAACAAATGAATCTTTTGATTCTGCAGAGTTCTATGGATTATACATTACATCAGGTTGTTTAATAGATTTTAACCTACACGATTTATATAATAACGGAGTGATGACTACTAGTCAGTTTTCTAATAAAACAGGACACATACAAGGTCGTACTCCGATTGGTGCCTTTAGTAAAAAGTTATATAAGCATAAGATATTTTTTGATCTTATTTCTAAGATTATGTTTCAATTCCCAATATATTCTCTGTCGAATATTTTAATAGTTGAAACTAAAAAAGATATTGTTCCTCATAGAGAACAATCATGGGCCTGGAAATGTCCAACTGAGTTTCGAATAATGCTGTACGATGAGAACACACAACCTACAATATATGTGTCAGACATAGAAACGGGGGAAACTCGATATATTGATCTTCCAGACGATACCAACAGCTTTTGTTGGAGTAACGGCACCCAAGTCTATGGTATTGACTATCACGGTAAGACTAGTTATCAAATTATAGTCAACGCTATGTGGCACTCGAAGAAATTAGATTCTTTGCTAACGGCCAGCATTTCCAAATATGCCAACAATTTGAATTATACAATAGAGTTATAAGATACTATGCAATACTGGAAAAGAATACAAGTTGATAAAACAGATATCATTATTAAAAAGAGTTTAGAGTTTTTAGAATCTAAATCAAACTTCTTTGATAAGAAAAATTATCGAGGGCCGTTTATTAATCTAACACATTTAAATTTCTTAGAACACGTTCCTGAAATTCAAGAATCATTTTTTAAACTTGGATTGTTTTGTGAGGATGCTAACATTTACTTAATGTGGAACAATTATGATTCAATACCACACAAGGATTATACTGATTCTATTGCGAGAATTAATATTCCATTGCTAAACTGTGAGGGAACTTGGACAACTTTTTACGAAAATGTGCAATCTAAAAGGCTAATGTTGCCTACTGGTGCACCATTTTATGCCACTACTAATCGTGACTATATCGAAGTTGATCGGGTAGAAATTAACCAACCCACTATTGTTCGTATTAGTGAAGGACATAATGTAATCATGGACGAGAATAGGTCTCCCAGGATAACGTTAACATTGTCCTTTAATCCTGACCCCGGTCTGTTGTTAGACGATTGAATCCAATTCAATCCTGTAATCGTCAGCTAATGCAAATCCTTCTGCTTCTGCAGCAATTTTTACATATTCCCATAGTGCCTGTATGCCCTCATCGCTAAAGTACATATCGGCTGAATCTTTTGAGCTAAACAAAACTTCATTGATAAAAACTTGACCAGCCGTTGTTTCTTTTACAGTCGATAACTTGTGTACAAATCCCGGCATCGACATTAGGTCTGATACGATTGTACCGTACATCGAATGCTCTGTTAATGAGAATACCCATTTTCTTAATTTTTGTGTATCACTCAGATCGTCTGATCGAATAATGGTTCTTCTTCCATAGTACATATGCTATTCCTTCGGTTAGAAATATTTATAAAAAAATTTTAGGTGTTTAAATTTTATTTAAATACAACACTATTATAGGATGATTGTAAATGTATACCAGACAATATAAACTAATCTGCGAAGGTCCAGAAAACATGGAACGATTTCGAATAGTAACTACCCAAGGATTATCTTTTCAACAGCTTATGAAAAAAAACAATGTCAATCCTTCTGGATTTATCAGTGCTACTGACAATGTGTTTACAAATCAAAATTGGGAAATTACTACTACTTGGGAAAGTAAAAAGCATTTCGAAGAGTCTCTAAACAGTCCAATGAAAAAATGGTTCTGGAATCGATTCGAAACCGAAGCCTTCAAACACGAAATAAAATTGCTTGTGATCGACGGCGACACCGGAGAAATTACCGAACCCTTGTCATTGGATTAACACACACATTTTTATAGATAAATCTATGGGCCATTCTCGATTTCCTATTATTTGTTTTTGGTATTCATATTTAGGCATGGATTGTGCCGGTATAAGAACATCGTCATACACTTTATATCTAGATGTGCTCATATTAATTTTTTCCATAAAAGTTAATAGTCTATCTGACGATCTAGAACTACGCAAGGCAGTGGAAGACGGTATATCTCTCAACGCAATATAAAATCTAGTCAATCCTCTTTTCTTTTCCATCTCATCAAATAGAAATTTATCTAATTCTCTAAATGTTTTAATACCTTCGTTGGGATTGGCGGAATTTTTATCAAAAATGGTACCTATCATTCCCGCTTTACTAACCCAATATGCCCATGTCCAACTGGGACTGTATGGTGATTCGATAGCTACCATAGCACCGGTCATCTCAGTATCATCAAATACTCCAATACAAAAACACAAGGAATCTGAAAGCCAATTTGGAATATTCTCAGTAATTGATTCTTGAAATGCATCATCACTATATCCCATAAAAGTTTGAGGTCTGGTTTTGACCAAAGTTATAAAAGCATCTACATCACTGCCGTTCAGTTGTCTGATTGAACTCATTTTTTTTCCTTAATATTTTATATCATATAAGTAGATATGATATATTTTATATATGTTCAGGTCTATTTATGTTGAGAATAAGTGATATCATTGGAGTTGTGATTAAGTATAGATTGGATGAGTATCTATTCCGAAGAGCCAAAACACGATTATTATTATTTGCTGGTCAGTCAATCCGCAGCGTATTTGCACATAAACCAATCGACGGTACTGTAGGATACCGTATTAGAAAAGCCCTTGAAGAACTTGGTCCAGTATATGTAAAATTTGGACAGATGTTATCCGCTCGTACGGATATCGTTCCCCCTAGTATAGTTAAGGAACTTGAACTATTAAGAGAATCAGTAGAACCATTCGATTCTCACACTGCTGTGAAAATTCTTGAGGATGACCTAGGGTTATCGTTGAATGAAATTTTTTCTAGTTTTGATCTAACTCCTGTTGCAGCAGGCAGTGTGGCTCAGGTACATTATGCAGAGTTAATTACTGGTGAACTGGTAGCTGTAAAAATACTAAGACCTAATATTGAAATACAAATTAAAAAAGACATTACACTATTTCGTCAAGTTGTTAGCTTAGTTGAAATATATAAACCAAGCATCAAGAAATTAAAAATTTCAAAAATCATTGATGAACTGAGCCAGAGCATTTTAGCTGAACTAGATCTACGTAAAGAAGCTGCAAGTATTACACGATTCTCTGAAAACATGCAGGAATTTACATATGTTCATATACCTCGAATATACAGTCAATGGTCAAGCAAGAATATTTTGACTATGGAGAGGATGCAAGGTATTCCTATAAATCATGTTGATGATCTTCGTGCTCAAGGAGTAGACACAGACAAATTGGTATCACAGGGGTTAGAAAGTCTAATGGTCCAAATTTTTCGAGATGGGTTTTTTCATGCTGATCAACATCCGGGGAATCTTTGGATAAAGCCCGACGGTACAAGAATATATCTAGACTTTGGCATTATGGGTGAACTGTCTATACAGGATCGAACTACTTTATTAAAAATTTTATTTGCATTGTATACTAATAATATCAAAAAAATTATTTCTCTGATCACAGAAGCGGGTTGGTTAACGTTGACCACAAACAGTACGGAAATAGAAAATGCTCTGCAAACAGTTTCTCAAACAATCGTAAATCGACGACAACAAGATTTTTCTTTGGGGAAGGTAGTAACTGATTTATTTCGTTCATTGGAAAATTTTGATGTAAATGTACCTTACCAATTTACGTTGTTAGCCAAGACTATTTTGGTAGTAGAAGGAGTCAGTAAACAGATAGCTCCTAATTTAAATATACAATCTTTAGCAGGACCAGTTTTATTAAAGCACTTTGCTGAAACAAGAAAAATCAATAAATGATTTTTACATTCCTTGATATAATACACATTTATCAGGACCGTGATCTAAAAAATATTGATGTTCACAGTTTTGTTTCATTTGTTCTAGTACACCTTCTTTAAACGTAACATGGTCGTATACAAAAAACAAATAGATATCATCAGTCCACATTACAGTATGTGCAACGTATGATGCATTAAAAGCCAGTATAGCGGTGTCAGTGATCAGTGGGATACTCACTGGGGCTGAATCTTTTATGTGGTTAGCTAAAGCGTCTGGATATTTTTGAGGGGCAATAAAATAGTATGGCAGCATAGGATCATTATCTGGGTATGGCGGATATGCTTGAAACACTGCTGCTTTGTCATCATCGGTTGATAATCTAACTGCTATGGTAAATGTATAACGATCGTCATCATCTAGCATATGACTATGTAGGGTTAAAGATTCTCCTAACTGTTTATGTCCAGCTATCACAATAGCATAATTACACGAAGAAATATACTGTTCGGCTACAGCTTCGACATCATAACATAATTTTCTCAAACGAAGATATAAGTCACTGAGATGGAATTGCAACACTTCGATAATGTGATCGAAATGATAGGTGAGGATGTATGCTGGATAGTTATCTTTATTATGTGCTTTAGTACTTTTACCAAATCGTCTTATATTTCCATGCCTCTCTTTGAGATATCTAGCACCATTAAGATTACCGCCCCTTTCAAATTTGCCATAGCCTTGGTATCCGGCGTATGATCCGATTGGAGCGATGTGATCTATAAATGCTTGTTTTTCAACAGCAGTTAATTTCCAATCTATCAGAGTTTTTACAGTATATGGTGTTACGCCTTGAAAATCACTGATATAACAATCATCCGAGGTATATTGATCCCATCTAACTTGATTGGCTTGACAATGTTCGTTCCATTGTTCTAAGTACGTGTTGTATGACAGTTGATGTTGTTCAACCCAAACAGCATGGCCTTCTTTATCATTGAAAGTGATACGGATTTCTAGTTTATCTTTGCAGTCACTGGCAAATGTTTCGACATTGACAATTTCATTTTTGATCTCAAATAGATCGGTTGTCTTTTGAACATAGTTACATTCGGCATATATTTTTAATAGATTACTGTGTTTTTTAGTAAACACATTAAAAATCACATATGGTGCTGTCATGTTATGTTATAATCGGCCAATAAATTTATTTTTCAAATAGCATCTATTAAAATATTACAAAGTTCCGGTGAATGATTTTAACGGTTCATATATTTCTGTATACACAATATACTTGCTGACAAATTCTGTTATAGGCAAAGACCCCGGAGCACTAAGGTCTGTAGTTTCCCAGTATCTTTTTACATCAACTCCTATAGTTTCCATAACTTCATAGGCGCTATTTCTAATGTCGTCGTGTATATTACCCCAGGTACTATGCCACTCGAGATAATTTGATTCGTCTTTGAAATACACATGTACTTCTACGTATGACTTGTCTGGGTTCATTCTTAATTCAAAGAATTCAACATGAGGACTGTTGTTGAAAAAAGACTCGCAACTGGACAAACCTGGTATTGTTGGAATTAATTCGAAAAAATTTGCACCTTGTTTTTCGAATGTATGTATTGTTCTGAATGTCATATTTACTACTCCAAGATACTGTTATTTATGTGTAACCGGTACGGGCTTTTATAAATTTCATTAACATATACTTTAATTTTGTTGAGATTGCATTCATATAAATATCCCATGAACTGGAAATTAATAGAAGCTGCTCAGTGGAAATTGCGTCAACATCCGCTAACCTCAAGACAGAGTCTTAATTCGATTAAGGATCTTCAGATCTTTATGGTTAATCATGTATTTGCCGTATGGGATTTTATGTGTTTGGTTAAATCTTTGCAGCAGGTACTTGCACCTAGCGGATCGCCGTGGTCGCCAGAATACAGCGGTTCTGCTCGTAGATGGGTAAATGAAATAATACTAGGTGAAGAAAGTGATATAACTATTGACAGAGAGCATGCCAGTCATTTTGAAAGTTACATTGCTGCCATGCAAGAAATTGGATTGGAAACAACCTGGATAACCAACTGGCCAGCCTATGTAAAACAACAGGGATTTGCATCCGCAGTAACGCATTCAAATGTTCCCGAACCTGCCAAGCAGTTCATGATGACTACTTTTGAATTTATTGATTCTAAAAAACCCTGGGTAATATGTGCGGCACTGGCATTTGGTAGAGAAAATCTATTGCCGGAACAGTTTCAGTCTGTGTTAACACAATTACAAGCAGCAAATGTTCCTTGCGATAAATTTAAATGGTATCTTGCAAGACATGTCGATATCGATGGCAATGAACATGGACCAGCAGCAACACGCCTACTCGAGGAACTCTGTGATAACGATCTAATAAGACAGCAAGAAGCCACCCAAGCAGCTATCAAAGCCATACAGGCAAGAGAAAAATATTGGGATTTAATAATTCAAAACTATAGCATATAATGGCAAACGTTATCTTGTACAGTCAGCTAGGGTATCGACCATTAATGTGGCGTATAGTATCTTGTTATGTGCTAGCAAGATGGATTGAAGAGCACGGGTACACCTGTCAGGTAATAGAATTTACTCATTTATTCAGTCCCCAAGAACTGATAGATACAACAAAAATGTTCATCGACAAAGACACCTTGATGATTGGTGCTAGTTCTACCATGTGGTCAACCTGGAGTGGAGATCTCATGATGAATGTTCATGCTAGGTCGGTTCCAGAAAATATACACTCTGCCCTGACAGAATTAAAATCACAGTTCCCTAAGATACAAACAGTCTTGGGCGGACATAGATTACATGATCTTTTACAAGGCCTAGAAGTTTTTGATCATATATCAGAGTCCACATATGGTGAAGATTGGCTGTTGAAATTTCTAGACGAGCTGACCAATAAGAGTATGGTGACACAATTACAGCGTAAAAAATTTGATATAAGTTCACATAGATTTGTGTATAAAAAACATGATTGTATTTTACCCGGCGAAACATTACCACTAGAATGGGGACGGGGATGTATTTTCAAATGTCCGTTTTGTCGTAATCCTAATCTCGGAAAGCGCAGCGGAACGGACGAGAAAAATATAGAACTGATGGTTGATGAATTTACAGAAATGTATGAAATCTTTGGCACTACTAGTTATTATTTCATAGATGAAACATTTAACAGTGATGTAAAAAGAATTGAAAATCTAGCCAATATCTATCATAAACTACCATTTAAATTAGAATTTTTAGCATATAACCGAGCCGACCTTGTAGATGCACATCCTCACACTCAAGATATTTTACACGAATGTGGACAACGTGGTACATTGTTTGGTATCGAAACATTTCATCCTGAGGCAGCTAAACTGGTGCTAAAGCCATGGAGTGCAAAACGTGGTAAAGACTTTTTATTACACATACAAGATAAATGGCCTAATACACATATCGATGCCAGCTTAATAGCAGGAATTCCTGGAGTATCTAGAGAACATCATTTTGAAACCGCCGACTGGTTTCTTAAATCAAAAATTAGTACATATCAATTCAAACCATTAATCATGATCGATGACCGTGTTTCGAAAACCTATACTCAGAGTACTTGGGAAGTCGACAGTAAAGATTTAGAAATTACATGGCCAGACGAAAATGAAATGTTTAATTGGCGGTGGGGCGATTCAACTTATATGGATGCTTATAAACTTGCAGTTGAATTAAATCAGTATATTAATTACCGTGACAGATTCTTTATGTGGGCTTTAGGAGCACTTACCTGCACAGGAGTAACATTGAAGGATGTAGCGAACAAACCTAAAGCAGAGATCTTATCGCTGACCGGCGATTTGTACGATCAAGAAATCAAATTATTTTCTCTGTATAAAGAACAATTGAAAGGCCTGCAAGGACGATGAATCACGCATTAATATTCAGTGCTCAAAACACATATATTGCTAGAAATTTAGGAGCTCACAGAATAGCCAATCATCTCAGAGATGAAGACTGGGATGTCGAGGTAATTGATTACGCTGGAATAATACCTTACAATTATCTTCTTGAAATTACCAAAAGTCGAATAACAACAAATACAGTGTTTGTGGCGTTCAGTGACACATGGGGAACTTGGCATGCGAAAGAACACGTAGTACAAGGATTTCATGATATCATTGATTGGATAAAGACTAATTTTCCTAGAGTAAAAATTATTGTAGGAAGTCAGAAAGTTAATAGCAGTCCAATCAAAGCCCATTACTATATCAATGGATACGGTGAGAATGCCATAATGGCATTGGTTAAACATCTATTAGGAACTGGAACTGAAAAATTAAAATACACATTGTATCGCGATGGTAAACTCATACATGGAAGTGATTACCCTTCCATCTATATGAAAAAGTTATTTGTAAAATATGAAGATCGAGATTTTATACACCACAACGATCAACTAGGAGTTGAATGGAGTAGGGGATGTAAATTTGAATGTGATTTTTGTAATTTTACTCCGTTGGGAATCAAGGGGGATAATTTCAGAGACGTTCAGGACTATATTGATAATTTAAAATATCTAAATGATACGTTTGGTGTCCGAACGTTTTTCACTGCAGACAGCACTGGTAATGTGAGTCCAGAAAAACTGGAACTATTTGGAAATGCAACAATAGGCCAATTAAATTTCAAGCCATGGATAAGCGGGTTTACCAGAGCTGATCTAAAAATATCCAATCCTAAAACTTGGGACAGCATGATTGCAATGGGGTACGGTGGTCATCATTATGGCATTGAAACTCTAAATCATACCACAGGCAAGGCTGTTAAAAAAGGCATGCACCCTGATAAAATCAAACAAGGTCTAAAAGATATACAAGATTATTTTTCTGCGAGGATGTTGTATCGATCATCGATAAGCCTTATAGCAGGTTTGCCATACGAAACACATGAAAGATTTTTACAAGGAGTATCGTGGATATACGAAAATTTACCCAATACTCGCGTAACTAGTTTTCCGTTATGGATACCACATCCAGATAATTGGAACCGCAATGATATTTCATTAATGTCACACAACTATGAGAAATATGGATATGTAGATCTAGACAAAGACAACGGTTCAAACACCACAGGTGTACTAAATTGGAAAAATACACATACAGGTACTACATATGAAGATACCTGGAAGTTAATTTTAACACATCCGTTGATTACTAATCGAGAATTCTATACCAGCATTTGGCTCATTGGCGAGATAGCTACCACAGCTAATATGACATTTGAACAGGCAGCAAATGTAAAATGGGTAGATACTAGAGAAGTGATAACCGGACATGCGGCTGAGACTACTACATATTATGACAATGCTGGTGTATATCAGTATCTTAAGAATTATGTATTAGGCAAATTGAATTATACTAAAAAATAATTCAAGGCTTTTTTAACAGCCATCCAATATACCCTTCGATGTCAATTTCCCACCAACGGTGATGTAGTATTAATCTACCAGGATGTGCATGATGATTGTTGTGCCATCCGAATCCCATACCCAACCAGCCAAGCAATAAATTATTGGTAGTGGCGTCATTGGATTCAAAATTTCTATAGCCTGATCGATGGCACCAGTAATTCACAGCACCTAGTCTAAAAAAGTCTATACAGTATGCTAGACAATAGATCAAGAAATAAACCGGATCTATCAATATCAATATACTGCAAAATATAAAAATTATTTTATAATGATGCTTGTGGAAGAATGCATAGAAGGGATCTCGCAATAACTGCACTGCTAGTTTAACCGCATATCGATCTTTGAGATATTCTTTTTGATTATTTTCTTGTGGGAATGTCCAAGCATAAAAAACATAAAACCAACTGTTGTGCTGAGGACTGTGGGGATCGTTGATTGTATCTGATCTTAGATGATGTGCTTTGTGTTGTATTACCCAATAGTTAAGAGGGCCGATAGCACCGAGGGTGGCTAATATGCCTAACACCCAACGAACAGGAGTCCATGTGTGGAATTGGCCGTGTGCGAAATATCTGTGAGCAGCTACTCCGTTGCCAATGACACCTATTAGAAACCAAAAAATTAATAGTGCTTGCCAATATTGTTGTACGTAGAACAATGCAAGGATGCCAAAAAAATGAAAGGGCAAAAACACTGCCCAAAAATTAAATCCAAATTTTTTCATTCTTTAATAAATCTTATAATATATGCGGGTATATCAAATTCCCACCATCGTTCCTGATTGTTCCACGCATATGGTTTGGCATGATGGGTGTTATGCCATCCTTCACCTAGTGTGATCAAGTTAGCTATCCAACTGTTTCTACTGTGATCTTTAACGTCGGGATACGGACGATATCCGTGACGATGTGCTATCACGATGATAGTACTGGTACTGTGTAGACACAGGCATGCAGGAATTGCAAATGCATAAATCACTAACCACGGATTGATTATCAACAACAAAGATACCCATGCAGCGATTATCAACAGATAGTTTTTGTGCAAAGATCGCTGGAATTGATTTTCTCTGATATCTCTTACTAATTTGAGATCTAGTTTTGGCATTTTCCAAAATCCAAACCATGCAGAAAAATTACCTAACAGAATAGGACTGTGAGGATCGCCTGGTCTGTCTGTGATTCTATGATGCTGCCGATGTACAGCTATCCATGCCAGTGGACTGCCTACTATAGTAATCACTCCAATTAGGCTGCATAACTTTTCCCAAAATACGTGAGTTTTAAAACTGCGATGACTCAATAGTCTATGATAGCCTATGTTGATTCCTAGTACTCCGATTATCCAGTATACGATCACAGACAGTGCCAACAAACTGTACATCTGCGTATTCGCCACATGAATTATTCCCCATACGGCCAGAAGATGAGTTATTATCTGTAATGTTCTTACTGTGTGATTATGAGAAAATTTATTCATGTGCTTGTGTTATTTGGTGCCCCGTGACAGAATCGAACTGCCAATACCTGATTACAAAACAGGTGTTATGCCACTTAACTAACAGGGCCTACTATTACTTATCTTGGTGGAGGTGACAAGGATCGAACTTGCTACATCCTGCTTGCAAAGCAGGCGCTCTCCCAAATGAGCTACACCCCCGGTATTCTACTTATCGATTAGATGACGGCCCACGAGTTTTTTCTCGTTTAGGTTGTACTGCCGCACATAGTTCAGCGTCAATCATCATACGTTTATATTGATTACGATCAGCATCGGTGCCGCCCATTAAGGCCATCATACGCTTCGTAGTCTTGCTGAGTTTGAATGTCTTACCTGGTTTCATTGTTTTTTCCTTTGTAAAATTAATTGGCGGTGCGACTGAGACTCGAACTCAGAACCCGGATTACGCCGAGCGACAGATTAGCAATCTGCTCTAATACCATTATAGGACCGCACCGTATTCTTCAACTGTGTGATTTTTTCTTTCTAATCTTCATCCCAACATAGGTACCGCAAAACGCACCTGCCATTGCTGGAATCATCAACCAATGATTAGTCGTGTAATTTATAACTGCTACACTTCCTAGGATATAACAGGCCACACTCCAAACACTCGCACCTAATACATTCTCATTTGCCACACATCTTAAGTAGTATGTGTAAACAATATCAAGTAAAAAAATTGCAAAAAATGTTGTTATGTAATCTATCATAATATTATAATTTTGGTACCTGGACACGGTTTCGAACCGCGGACATCTTCGGTGTAAACGAAGCGCTCTACCCCTGAGCTATCCAGGCATATTATTCTGAAACACACTTTATGCTTTGGGAATAACATTTCTGTTAAGCGACCATCAACGGATACGAAATGTGTTTTAGAATAATGCTCTGCGAACCCCGGTGGTAATTATACTGCATCAATCATCGGACTAGACGAATAATCCACGACAACATCACACACAGCCTCCACCCACTTCCCGACGGGTTCCGTTCTCGCATTGCCAGCGGCCTTTCGGTAAGAAGACTACCACCCGTAGCTATCACGCTACTTCTCATCCTGCGGGTCACAGTATCAGCTGATTAGACTGAACGTCCTTTATATTCTTTATCATTAGTTGATAGTACTCGCCGTCTATGACAACGTGTCTATTTAGGAGTCCTGCGCTAACAGTTCCAAAGCATCTAACAACAGTTATTTCAGACTTCGCGCCATGCCAGCGGATGTCGTGTAGTACATGCGTCCATGTACGATACCTGCCGAGTGCTATCAACTAATGGTGCCCCAGGGGAGACTCGAACTCCCACGCCTTTCGACATTGGCTTCTAAGACCAACGTGTCTACCATTCCACCACCGGGGCATTTAATTACTTGAAAATTTTAAAGAACAGTGCTAAACTTGTTAGCGTATATGACTATTATATAGTCTAATCTGTTTCTTGTCAACCTATTTGTTGGCACCGCCTACAGGAATCGAACCCATATTCGCAGGGTAGAAACCTGCTGTATTATCCATTATACGAAAGCGGTATGGTGCTCTAAGTGAGATTCGAACTCACACTCGCTATCCCCTCAAGATAGTGCGTCTACCAATTGCGCCACTAGAGCATATAGTTTTCTGAGAGCCCAACTATCCTCCTGGGAGGACTCACTGGATTGTCTCGACAGGGCAAGTTTATACTACCGTCATAGCCGCCTGTGATGTCATACAGCCGACCTAAACTGTACTAGGCTTGCGGGACTCAAACCCTGCGTCTATCTCAGAAACTTGGTGCGAGAGACCGGAGTCGAACCGGTACGCCCGAGGACGGGAGATTTTAAGTCTCCTGTGGCTACCATTACACCACTCTCGCATATTGGTGCCACGAGCTGGACTCGAACCAGCCACACACAGATTTTCAGTCTGCTGCTCTACCTGATGAGCTACCGCGGCAAATGTGGTGGATGATGCAGGGTTCGAACCTGCGACCGCTTGGATGTCGACCAAGTATTCTACCACTGAAATAATCATCCTAGTCTTGTACTGTAGTATCAACCACATCAATACTAACACTTTCGGAATAGTATCCATTGCTGGACCCATACCATCTAACAATTACACTACCTTTTCGTGTACGAAAACGATAGAATGTCCATGTGTAGGATTCTTCATATTCGTTGAGTGGTCCTGCGTCATAATCAGAAACTTCTTCAGCTTCTATCAATGGTGCGCCGACTAGGTCGTCGAGATCTCCACAGATATCTTCTATGTAAACATGTTCGCAACAGTCTTGGTGATGTTGGAATCTTACATAGTTTGTGTTTGACAGATACAGAGTTAATACACTGTCATCTGCTTCTGCACGGTACAATGTTCGTCCTAGAAGTTCCTCGAACTTGTAAACCGAACCTTTTAATGTGTTTAATGTCTTTAGCATTTCCATAATAATTCCTTGGGGTGAAGCCGGGAATCGAACCCTGTCAAACTGATTCACAGTCAGTTATGCAACCACTACATCAGCAACACCATTGATTGGTACCCCTGGAAGGAATCGAACCTCCGTCCCCACGTTCGTAGCATGGTATCCTATCCGTTGAACGACAGGGGCATTGTTTGGCCGGGCTTGAGAGGATCGAACTCCCACCGCTGGTTTCGAAGACCAGAATGATATCCATTTCACCAAAGCCCGTTAATATCTAGTAACTGTAGTTTTATCTATGTTATAAACCTGAGGACATTTAAAAACTAAAGTGTCTTGAAAAGACAAATCTCTAATCTGGCTGCTAGTGTCTTTTTTAACTAACTTAACTGCTTTACTATAAAACGTAATTTCTATGTTTTGTTTTTTAGCAAATTTAACATAAGCGTTATAAATCTGCGGAGAGTCTATATCATCTGCAAATATAACGCCGCTGTCAATCATTCGAGGCCACAGATACTCTAAATTTTCTAACATACCTTCTTCATCTTTGTTGTCGTCAATAAATGCTACAGCAATATCGTCAACATCAATAGTTGTACTTTCTCCTGTATACAACTTAACATTAGGTAAATCTTCAACGTGAAGCTTTTGTAATATTAATACTTTTTCAGGAGTTAGATTTTGTAAATCAAATCTAGTTCTAACGAAATCTAAAATTTTAGTATTACGGAAAGTTTCGTTGAAGATATTTAAATCAATTGAATGCACTTCTTTATCTTTATTTGCAAGTGCTAATAATCTAGTAGTACCTCCAATAAATGTCCCTAGCTCTACAATTTTAGAACCTGCTGGGAAAAATTTAATAGTTGATTGCATCCACTCAAATACCCAATCTGGCATACATGATCCAGTGTTGTTCCACAGGATTCTCTCTTTTATTCTTTCTAATTCAAATTCACTTAACATTCTATGGTGCTCCTAACAAGAATCGAACTTGTATCTCATCCTTACCAAGGATGTGTTCTCCCATTTAACTATAGGAGCATGTGTGGCACCCGGAGTAAGAATCGAACTTACAATAGCAGAGTCAAAGTCTGTTGTGTTACCACTACACTATCCGGGAATAAATTGAATTTGTAAGCCTACGCCGCTTTTATCGTAGATTTATTCAGGACTTACCGGCCGCCTAGCCTGACCTCGAGCACGATGGATATCACTTGGGCTCCGTCCAGCGTAGTCTCCTTTACAGACCCCTGCAGTTCCCCGCAGGGTGGGAGTTGAACCCATTTGCCTTTTACTGCTTTGGTCCTTCGAAGAAACCTAGACAGCGTGACTTCACTTGCTGACACTTACAAAACTTGGTGGTAAAGGTGAGATTCGAACTCACACCGGACACCGTATGAAGGTGTTGCACAACCATTATGCTACTTTACCATATAGAAACACACTCAAGTCCGCGGCACGGAAGGCACTATACCCGCGATGGTCTATGACCAGGCCTAATGTGTTTTTATATGGTGTCGCTACCCTCTAGCGGTCAGGCCTACTCTTGCGACTTCTCATCCTCCGGTCACGACATTGTGTATGACTAGTACACCTGTTTCGATCACATCTTCTGATACTAACCATAGAAAAACACACTCGGGGATGTGCTGAAAGTACCCCTTGATGATCCTAAATCTTTATGTTTTAGAATGTGTTTGTCTATGGTAGGACCACCCGGACTCGAACCGGGATAGACCGGTTAAAAGCCGGCTATTCTACCTTTGAATTATGATCCCATATTGGTCCCTAGCGACAGATTCGAACTGTCACCTCATCGGTTAAGAGCCGAGTACGCTACCGTTAACGCC
>Ga0209500_10000271_pt1 | contig 46346 bp, 42 predicted proteins | sample S_140212_EF_Meta_FD_187323 | JGI IMG/M metagenome (GOLD analysis project Ga0209500, IMG submission 187323) | Freshwater microbial communities from Lake Simoncouche, Canada to study carbon cycling - S_140212_EF_MetaG (SPAdes) (version 2) | ecosystem: Environmental > Aquatic > Freshwater > Lake ... | reverse complement strand
TCTTGTAGTTTTCCTTGTGCTTTAGATATTATTACTTCAACATAAAGGTCTTTGTTATTTAAATACATTAATTTAGCATTTATTTTTTGTAAGAGACTGAACTCTTTTTTGGGAATGCTTTCATGTTATATATTAATTAACTAAAAAAGTTTTAAAAATAAAAAATCCTCAAATTTCTTTGAGGATTTTTTAATATCTAATTAAAATTAAAGTTTAATTCTTTCTTTATATTGTAATTCTTTAATACCTTCAAGTTCTGATGTTAAAACCTCTGATCTCTTGTTTAAGTTCTTAAGAGCAGTAGTTAAAACTTCTGATTCGCCAATCATTTGGATAGAACCTTTAACTTTTTCCATGTTAAATTGAACATCTTCTAATTTAAGACTGATTTCTCTTTCTTTATCTTCTAGTTTTCTTTTAACGATAACTTCTTTACTTAGTCTATTTTCATAGAAATAAGTTAAGTCATAATTTAATTCGTTTCTTACTTCATTTACTAATTCAATTGCTGATTCGTATTTGAAGAAAGAGTTACCATATCTCTCATCACATCTGTAAAGAAAGATAGCGTTCTTGTAGTTAAAAGCAAAACACTCTAAATAAGGATTTACTAAGTTACCAACTCTTTTAACAACATCTAGTTCTACAAATTTATCTAAGTTTTCAGAAACTTCTTGTAAAACTGGGTAAAAGTTTTTGTTTACAATTGGAACGATAGGAGAAGAGAAAAGACTTTCTAATGTAGTTTCTTCGTTCATCTCATCGTCATTGATGAAAAGTCCACCTTTTTTAGAAACTGAAAGACCAAGTGTTAAGTATTCAGAAATTCTGAAGTTAACTCTATCTTCTGTTATAGTAGCATATTTCATTGCCGTTTCAAGAGTTCTAAGTTTTGTTAAGTCTTCTTCATTTTTAACATGATTTTCTAAAAGAGTTTTTTCAATATTATTTTCTGTTAAAATAAACCAAGAATCTTTTATCAATGCAATATGACCATCTTCAACTTGTTCAACAATTGTGAAAATTGATTCACCTTTTCCACCTGATAAAAGATTAGTTCTTTTTTCTGGAGATTTAGTAAGGTTATGAACAAATAATTTAATCTCAGGAACCCAGTCGTAAATTGCTAGTTCATTAAGTATTTTAGACATTCTATCTTGATCAGAATCTAAACTGATTGTTTGTAATAAAACGTTAATAGGTTGTCTGTACATCTCACCTTGATTTTGAGAGTTTAGAACATTATATAAACTTTTTAATTCATATAAAAGTTCATAGTTTTTCATATCATCATTAAGATTTTCAAGAAGTGATTTAACACTTCTATCATAAGTGAAAACTTTAAGTCTCTCATTAAGAGAGCTAATTATAGCTTTTTCTGAGTGTTCATTACAAGCATTCATGTGTCCTTCTATAATAACAGAAATATCTTCTTGGTCAAGTGAAAGATTTTTCTTGAAGTTAAACAGTTCGAGTTTAAGATTCTTCATATTTTAAAATATTTTTTTTTATTTAATCTATATATTACGTATAAAAAGTGATTTTTTACCATTTTTATTTCTATACATTTGGTCCACTTGGGGGATTACTATTTCCTGAATTTGACGACGGTGTTTGTGTATTTACAGTTCTAGATCTTGCTGCATCTCGAGCTTTTAATATATTATTAAACCATCTTGTTCTTTTAGGTGCATACAAGAAATAATCTTGATTTGTTGTCGGTGGTCCACCATTCAGACCAGGATTTGTTCCCGAGTTTGTAGTATCATTTGGAAAATCTGTAAAACTAGTTGTTCCTGATAGAGCAGTTGCTCCACCATCATTTGGTCTCGGGCCTCCAGGAAATGGATAATATGGTGGTCCTGGTACAGCACCAGGAAATCCTGGTGGTTGTGCCCAGTGATCTGGAAATCTGTAGAATGGTGGATTTGGACCTCCTGTTGGCTGTGGTTCAAGCATATTCTCGGGATATCCATCTATTCCCCATTCATTTCCGTCATAAGTTGCCCCATCACCATAAGAAACTGGATATCCTTCCATGCTTATTCTATCTTTTCTAAATGCTGGATAGTAAGTTTGTACCTCAAAAGAAGCCTTTAACTCTATATTATTATCAGATGTTAAATTCTTTTCTCTAGCGAGTGTGATTTGATTTGTATCTGGCATTAATATTACAGCATCAATATTCATAAAGTTATGCTCAAAATACATAAATTTATATAACCACATGGTGTCCATTATAGCTTGACTACACTTAAATGTATCAATCTCACTTGCTAGTTTTATAGTAAGTTCGTAATTGACTGTTATTGGGACAGCTCTTACTTTAGCTAAAACTTTTCTTATTTCCTTTTCATTCTCGACTACCATTCTTAACCAAACGTTTGGATTGGCAAATTCGTCTCCTCTGATGTTAAATCCAGTCATTGTTAAATGACCTCTTGGGATGATGTCAGTATTTAATTCGACAAATCTATTTTCCGAAACTATATCGTCTTGAAATGTGTCAAGTAGAAATCTCTCATCACCTGTAAGTGAGTAGTATATTGGTACTTGAACAAAAACATCTCCCTTGGAAAATCTATTTATCCATTTAATTTGACCTTCTAGTGTATCTAGAACACAAACAGTTAAGTCTCTAAAAAATACATCTTCAAAATTAAATCTTTCTCCTATCATAAATTAATTCGATTGTAGGTTATATATAAAAACTTTTATTTCTCTTATCTTAAACAAAAACAATGTTATTTTATAAAAATATTATGTCAGTTACAAAATTATTACTTTGGGAGAAGTGGAGACCAAAAACACTTGATGATATTATTCTATTACCAAGAATTAGAAATCATTTTAACGAGGGTGTTTCTCAGAATTACATTTTTTATGGTCATTATGGTACCGGTAAAACATCGTTAGCAAGAATACTTATTGGAAAGTATTCAAAAGATAAACCTTACTTAGAGTTAAATAGTTCACTTTTTACATCAATCGATATTTTGAGAAATCAGATAGAAGATTTTTGTAAGTTTAGTCCTATGATGGATTCCGTAGATGATATTAAATATATTTTCTTAGATGAGTTTGAGAGAGTTTCTGCTCAGTTTCAAGATGCGTTTAAGGCCTTTATTGAAAAGTATAATAGGAATGTTAGATTCATAATAACAACAAATCACATTAATAAAATTTCAGATGGTATCAAGTCTAGGATTCCTCAAATTAATTTTGATTGTCAAAGTATTGATGAGGAAAAATACCTAAAACAAGCTATCTACAAAAGAATATCGAGTACAATTCTACCAGATGAGAATTTTGATATCTCAAAAGAAAATTTGGTGTCTATTATTACAAAGAAGTTTCCCGATTTTAGAAGTGTTCTAGTTGAATTGCAGAATTTTATTGATACGGGTGGTCAACAAACTGAGTTTATCAATGTTTCAGCTAAAACAAAGTCTGATTTATATCAATTAATTCTTAATGATAGTTTAGAATATGATGAAACTTATCATTTTTTAATGAATTGTTTTGGTCCGGATAAAATTGATGTTATGATTTCACTTTTAGGTAAACAATTTGTTGATTGGTATATCGAACAAAAACGTACAAATGTTAATAATTTATTTGAGTGTAATTACGTTATTTCTGACTATGGTCCAAAATTACAAGAATCTACTGATCCTATAATACTTGGTATGACAATAATAGGTAAATTTAATAACATATTGAAAAATAAGTAGGAAAGTATATTTAATATATAATTCACCTATGGCTGCATTTAACTTTATTGATTTTTATATTGGATATCTTGGTCATCCTAATTTCAGAGACCCTGAGTTAATTGAGGATGATCTAATAAGAGTTATTGTTCAGAAATATGAGATGATTGTTTTTACTAATAAGGGTGAGGTACTTTGTGAGCCTAATTTTGGAGCAGATCTTACTTTACTATTACATGAAACTAAATTATCAGCTACTGCAATACAAGCTGAGATACGAGCTCAAATATCGGATTACATTCCGGAAATTGAGGGTATAGATTATGAGTTATTAGTCGATTTTTTTGATCATCCTTCAAGGCATTTGGAATATATGGTGATTAATTTCCAAATAGCTGGATATCAAGTTTATGCTAGTGTAGTCTAATTAGATAGGACAACGGCAAAAGGAACCTTTCGTGTTTTAATATATAAAATATGAAAGTATGTAGTAAATGTAAAGAAGAAAAAGAGATATCTAAATTCTCAAAAAGATCGGATTCTAAAGATGGGTATAGATCTCAGTGTAAAAATTGTGTGAATACTCAGGTGTCAAAAGATAGAGTCAATAAGTATTATAAAGATAATCGTGATATTCTATTGAGTAAGAGTAAAGAAAGAAAATTAAAAAAATATGATCCGAATTCAAAAATCAGAACAATTAGGAGAATGTTTGATTCTTGTGATGTGAATCAAAGTGTTTGTACAAAATGTATGAATATAAAAGGTATAGAAAATTTTATAAAAGACAAGAGTAGAAAAAATGGATTATCCGCTCAATGTAATGAGTGTAAAAATAAATACTACAAAAATAAGAAAAAGAATGATATTATATTCAAATTATCGACAACTATAAGAAGTATGATATCATCTTATATAAAATCAAACGGTATTAAAAAGTCAAAAAAATCTGAGGAAATAATTGGATGTGAATTCAAAGACTTGAAAATTCATTTAGAATTGAAATTTAAAGACGGTATGACTTGGAAAAACTATGGAATGTGGCATATAGATCATATAATACCAATAAGTTATGCTAAATCAGACGAGGAAATATATAAATTAAATCATTATAGTAATTTCCAGCCATTATGGGCAAAAGATAATTTATCTAAAGGAAATAGATTTATTGGATAGGGCAACTTGTGGCGGTATAGATATATTTCCAATCTCTCTTTATCTCAACACCTAAAGATGTTGCAGCTGTATAAATATCCTCTAGACATTCACTATCAGCGCCCCCCACTATAGTAACCATTCTCCCTTTTAAGCTTGAAAGTAAATCATATAGTTTTTTACTAAGGTGGTGCCACTTATGATTATTACCAACATATACAATAAACGTTCCTTCCTTAGTTTGAAATATATCTCCTTTTCTAAGTGATTTCTCCTCTTCTCCTTTACTAATTTCATCATAGACCGACTTGTCTAAAATTCTTTTGTAGAAATCAGCGTCAACATCATAGTTATATCTTTTTTCAATTAAATCCTTTTGATTTGGAAAATGATAAAGGTCATCATGTATTGGAATTTCAGGAGTTTCATCATATAAATAGTCTTTATCTACATTTCTACCATCCACATGATTGTCCCACAATTGATAAACACTTTGAAAGTTATTACAATACTTCTTTAATTCATTCAAATACATCTCTGAGAAGTATTTCTTGAATGACTTCTGAACATCAACTATAATTAATATTCCATTACTATGACTCTCAAATGTTTTAAGGAATTTCATATAAACTATATATTAAATAAAAAAACCCATCATTTCTGATGGGTTTATATTTTATTTAAGTTTATTTTATTAAATTGGTAATTCCTCTTCATCTTCCTCATCTTGAGCCTGTCCTTGACCTTCTTCCTCATCTTGAGCCTGTCCTTGACCTTGAGCCTGTCCTTGAGCCTGTCCTTGACCTTGAGCCTGTCCTTGACCTTGAGCCTGTCCTTGTCCTTGAGCCTGTCCTTGACCTTGAGCCTGTCCTTGACCTTGAGCCTGTCCTTGACCTTGAGCCTGTCCTTGACCTTGAGCCTGTCCTTGACCTTGAGCCTGTGGTTCCTCAAACTGTCCTTGGCCTTCACCTTGAGCTTGTGGCTGAGCTTGTGGCTGAGCTTGTGGCTGAGCTTGTGGCTGAGCTTGTGGCTCTTCTTGAGCTTGTGGTTGAGCTTGTGGTTGAGTTTGCGCTTCTCCCTCAGTTTGTACCTGTGGTTGTCCTTGAACTTGTCCTTGTGCACCACCCATTATTGCATTTCCTGGGATTTTTTCAACATCAAGATTATTTAAGTTGATGAATTTTACTATTTCTTCTGCGATATCTACATCACCAAAAAACTGACGTAAGTTTTTACCAGTAGTATCTTTAACTTTCTTAACATAAGCATTGATTAATGATTGTGGGATATCAATCATAGTCTTAACTTTATAAATATCATTTACTTGAAGAACAGATTCTTTGATTATTTCTTCTCTATTCTTTGTAATGCGATATTTTTCAAATGTTCTAATATGCTTCATTTTTTATAAATATTTTTTATAACTTATATATTAAGTAAAAAAAGTCATTTTTTTACTTTAGTTTATAAGGATAATTCCTAGTATTAGACCGATAATTGCAAGTCCTCCACCTGCTCCTCCTAGTATCATTTTTGTTTTCAATCTTTTGATTTGTTTGTCTTTTACGTCTACTAGGTTTTGTCTATTTTGAACCTCTAATTCTAAAATCGAAATTTTCTTAACATATCCGCTTATTTCACCTTGTAAAGATGTAATTTGGTCATCTTTATTTTCTAGTGATTTTTTAAGATTTGATATTTCCATTTTCTGAGAAGCAATTACGTTATCTTTATCATTGATTACTTTCACACAAACTGAGTCATAATCTGTCATTTGAGAATTTAATTTCTCAAAAAGTAAAAGAAGTTCTGAATTGTTATCAAGTGCCTGAGCTTGTTCAATTGTCATTACAACTACTTGTTGACCAAGTGAGTCTATTTCAAATTTTGGATAGTCTATCTTTTGTGAGTAAGAAAAAAGACTTATAATTAATGCAAAAATTAATAAAATACTTTTCATAGAGTTTTTGTTTTATTTTTTATTGATTCTAAAAGAGCGTCTCCAGTTCTATTTGGTGGATTTTTCTTAAATTCTTCAATTTTTTCTTGAGTTTCTTTAATCTCGACTTTTAGTTTGTCTAAATTAGCTTTCGATATGTTAGCATCTTGTTCGGCTTTTTTTGTTTGTTGTTCAAGTTTTTCGTTTTCTTGTTTTAATTTTGATTCTTCAGATTTTAGAGAATTAAATTTTTCTTTCCAAGATTCTATTTCTAAATCTGTTTCTTTTTTCCTCTTTTCTAGTTCTTTGAATTCTTGTTCTAATCGATTTGCTTCATTTTTTAAATCTTTGTTTCCACCCCAGAACCACTTTAATCCAAAGAATAAAGAAGTTACTAATAAAATCAAGATTATTATTGTTTTAATATCTAATTTCATCATTTTAATATTCTTTTTTTTAATATCTAATTTCATCATTTTAATATTTTTTGATATATATAAAAAAGTAATCTACTTTATTTTTTATTTTAAAAATTTGATATATATTTGTACTTATGAAATATTCTAAATTAATCTGTTTTGATTTTGATGACACACTTTGTCACACACCATTACCGGAAGACGGTAAAGAAATTTGGTTCGAGAAAACCGGTACTGAATGGCCTCATAGAGGATGGTGGTCAAAGCCTGAAAGTTTGGATTTGAATGTTTTTGATATTCCTATTAATGATTGGGTTTATCAAAAATACTTAGAAGCTGTTACAGATGAATCTGTTTATTTAATTATGGCTACTGGTCGTATTGAGCCTTTAAGAAAAGAAGTGGAGATAGTTTTAAATCATCATAATCTTTCTTTTGATGAAGTTTATTTAAATTTTGGTGGAGATACTTTCAATTTTAAGACGAGACTTTTTGAGAATTTAATCAATAAGATTAAACCGGAAGAGTTTATTATGTATGATGATAGACAAGAGCATTTACCAAAATTTGAGGAATGGGCTAAAACACAACCTTGTAAAGTTACAGTTGTTGATGTTGTAAATAAAACAATTAAAACTTTTAATTAAATAACAAATAAAATAATTATGGCAACAATTACTAAAACCAAAACTAATTCAAAAGTAGAAGAGATTTTATCTTCACCTTATCGAATAATTTTACATAATGATGATTATAATACATTTGAACATGTTATCAACTGTTTGATGAAAATATGTGGACATGAGCTTGAACAAGCTTCTCAATGTGCTCATATTGTTCACTTTAACGGTAAATGTGATGTTAAATATGGTGATTATGATACAGTTTCTAAAATGAAGGAAAAACTTCAAATTTCTGGTCTGAGTGTAACAATGGAAGTTAACAGTTAAAGTTTTCTATTAAACCAGTCTAAGTTATTTCCCCCAGAAGATCCTCCTGATTTATATCTGTTCTGAAATTGTTTTCTTACTTTCAGTACCTGACCATAGTCTACTCCCTCTACATAATCAATATTTGATAAACATTGGTTTATATAATTTGAAAATTCCTTTTCAAGTTCTTTAGACATCCATTCATCTACCATTTCTCTAAATTCATTTTTATTAAATATTGAAGTGGCGTTGACAATAGTCATTACACAGTCGTCGTGTCCTACATCAGCTGCGTACTTTATGTTTCCGGCCGATGTTGTGTGTTTAACAAAAGTTGTTATTTCTCTAATTGTTTCTTCGTTGTTTATTGAAAATCCTTTGTTTAGCATTAAATCTTGATAGTCTTTTACCAACATATTTTTATTTTCACCTACTTTTAGACCTATTTTTTCTTCGGTTGAATCCGCTCTGTGTTTGTATCTAACAAATACACTAGATCCATAATTATTATTTCCATCAAATACGTGAGGCATTTCAGCAAGAAGAGCATTTCCGTAGTTGTTTAATTCTAAGACCACCTTTACATTTTCTGGATTAAGATACTCAAATACTAAAACATATAATAGTTCTGATAATTGTTTTACTGATATTATATTACTTCTAAACAATCCAATTTGTTCTAATCTGAAAAAGTCTACAATTGATTTATATGAGAGTTTTTGTTGGTCTATTATATCTTTTGACTTATTGACAATTTTAAATATATTTATAACAGAGTAGTCTTGTCCGAGACCTTCTGAAATATCGACCGATAGTACAATTTTATAATTTTTTCTTTTAATTGGTATGAATACATCATCATCATCAATCCACTTTAATCCTTCATAACTGAACCTAATAAACTTATCGAATTCAAATATATCTTCGTATGTGTAATTTTTCTTATTTTTAAGTAATTCTTCAATTATTCCTTCACTTAGAAGTGACTTACTTGAGTTTATAAATCTCAAACCATATTCTTGGTTAAATGCGTCTTCTCCACCAATATCTTTTATAGCTTCTTCTTTCCAAGTTGTCATTTCAGCAATTGCCATAATAGGTACTTCAAGACCATTTTTATCAATAAACATCATTTTTTTAACATTCTCATCTGTACACAAATCATTATTGAAAACATTTATGACATCTTTTAATAAATCCATATTATATTCCATGAAAACCTTAGTTTGTGGTCCCCAAGTCTCGTTAACAAGATTAAATATATCTTCTTTATCAACACCGTGTTCGTACATCTTATGTGGATTTAATCGTATGTAAGTAACGAATCTTCCCGGTACTTGATACCAGTAAACTCTCATCGGTTTGTAGTTGTTTTTCTGTGGATCACCATCCGGTCTTTCCGCATCTGTTAATAACTTATGGAATAAGTTCATACCGTTGGGAGTAGATGTAATAATAATTTTAGAATTCTGAACGGCTGCTGTGGTTGGGAAAGCGGCTGTATAATATGGTTCAATAATATTAGACGGAATGTGAGCAAACTCATCAAGATAAAGAACGTCAATGGTAAAACCGATGGCTGGTGTCTTTGTTCTAGCTGATGTTTTAATTCTACAACCATTCTCAAATGTTAATGACTTTTGATTCCAAGTTTTAATACCTGGTTTTAAGAAGAAAGGTAATAATGAATAGATTGACTTAATCTTATCAACAATCTCTACAGCCGTATCTCCTTTGTTGGCAACAATCATTATATTTTTATCGTTGTCAAATAGTATTTTATGTAACATGAAAATAGAAGATGAGATAGTCTTACCAACTTGACGAGAAGCCATTAGTATATTAAATCTACTATTAACAAAGTTGTCAAGCATTTCTTTCTGATAATCTCTTAGTTTGATAGATCCTATAGAACCATCCTCTCTTTTCACCTTACAATATTTTTCTACAAAGTAGTGAACATCAACAGCACATCTAACATACTCTTGTTGTTCACTCGCGGTCATCTTAAAAGTAACACCTTGTCTTCTAAGACCTACTTCACTCTTTAGCCATGGATTTTGATATCGTTTAACAACAATACCATCATTTATCTTATCTGTTGCCTCATCTACTAACTTAGTAGTGAATATCATTTGCCTTTCTTGTGTCTCTTTAATACTCATCAAAGGAAATATTTTTTAATATATATTGTAAAAAACCGTCTTCTATGTCTAAAACCGAAAATGAAAGAAACCGTCTTCAAGATGAATTTGACCAAATACAATCAGAAGGAGGAGATTATGATTTATCAAAACACTTAGCGAGACCTGAGGACTTACCTGATTTAGGTGAAATAGAAATATATGATTATGACTCTGATTTGACAGTTGCTAGTCAGCAGTCTATGGATGTGTTAGAGTCTCTTGTTGATTTGTATTTAGGTGACGTTCCTCAATTAAAAGAACATCCTTATATTAAAAATAAAATGAAAGAAGATGCTACAGTGTACGCTGAAGGTATATTCTTAACAAAGATGACAAGAAAAAACTTTTTATCACAATTAAGACAAGTTGATAATGGTGATAATTCTGCTAGAATGCATGAGGTTGTTAATCAAACAATTGGTCAAATTAGAGAAAATGCTAAGTTTTTATCTGGTCAAAAAACAGAATTAGAGAAATTCTACAAGACATTAAGAAAAGATTTAGGTTATAATGAAATTGAACCAGAGTCTACTAAGGTAGAGGAAGATGATAATGTCTCTGATGGTGGTGAAATAACTGACAATAGAAAGTTAAATGAGATGATTAAAAACGCGATGTTGAGTAAAGATAATGATAAGAAAAAGGATTAACCTTTATGTCTAAATGACTCAAAAGTTTTTATTATATTCTGATGAGTTAACTTCACAGTTGTTGTTATAAACTTATTCACTTTATTAAAAGTCACTTTATTAATAATAAGTTGAATATTTTCGGATTTGACTATATCTTTAATTTTACCTAATAGATTCTTATCTGAATTTTTTTCAATAAACACCATAGTGTCATTTATAGTTTTAGACATTTCTATAGAATCATTCGAATCATCATAAAAGTATACTGTTTCATATCTTGTTATTTCTTCATCTGTAAATTTATCATCATCTGTTTTAAGTCCAACTAAGTGTTGTAATAACAATCTAACTTTCTTATGACATATATCATCTTGATTTCTATTAAAAAATGTTTCTGATATGTAATAGTATGTTTTGACCTTCAGACCTATACTTGATAGATAATCTTCAAGTTTTTTTATTATAGGTTCGTAGTTTTTCTTAGTGTTCTTCGAGCAAATTACATAAATATCATCATCTGAGTTTTTAATATCTACTAAGTTTTCTTTATGAATAGTATAATTTGACTTTTCTATTATTTCAGGATTCATAAATTCTTGTAAAGAGAAAACTAATTCTGTTGTATTTATGTTAGACTTTATACATTTAATTTTTATCTGATTTGCTAAATCCTCGGATATCCAATAATCTTGATTTCCAAATCTGAACTTTTGATTATATTTTATATAGATTCCTTTTTTAATTAAATTAAATTCAGATTCTGATATTTTTATAATAGGTATAGATGGTTTGATTTTTGATACAATCCAAACTTTACTTTCCAATCCAATTAAAACTGATAAGTCGAAAAAGTGAGCTCTCATAACTTGTAGTTGGTTACTTTATATCTAATTTGATGAGGTTCATTATCAAATCTATTACCCTCATAACTTTTATCTATCCATTCAATCCCACCTGAAAGTTCATTATCAAAGCTTAAACACTTTTTACAAACTTTTGGTTCTGACACTACACCATCGTTTATTATATAGTCTTTTTCTGTATAAGAAAAGCTAACCTTACACCATGGGTTTGAGCATATTGAGTTGAAAGTATTCATTGGTATTATATATAAAAAAGAAAAACCTATCTTTCGACAGGTTTTTCTTGATTTATTTTACAATATTTTTACTAAGTGCAAAATCATATAATATTGGTAAATTAAGATATTTTTTGAGACCGTCTCTTATATCAGATAATTTTTTTGATCTTTTTAATATTTTTATTACCATAAATCCAAACTCTTCTTGAAAGTCTAAGTAACATTCTGACCAAGTTTTATTATAATTTGACATAACACACCACTCTTCTTCTCCGCCTGTTAGATAGAAAAGACTTCTTGATGGTGATATTTCATCTAAATTTACACTTTTTATTTCTATGTTCCATATATCTTCTGTTATTCCTTTTGTTTTCATTAAAATTGTTACTGCTTCTGCTAAATCGTTTGTTACTTCTCTTCCAATCTCGAAGTACCAATCATCTTTTGATTTGAAGATTGAGACTCTGTGGTTTCTAAACAATAAATCTGAGTTTTCAGATTTGATTGCGTCTCTTTTTCTTTTCATAGTAGTAAATTATTTTTTAATTAAGCTTTATCCCGCTTATCCAGTTCCCATTAAAATACCCGTTTTCCCATATTCCATTTTCCCAGTTTCCGTAAAATCCTCCATTCTTAAAAATTCCATAATGCCAGTCTCCTGACATGAAGATTCCTTCGTGCCATATAAGAGTACTATTATGGATTTCAATAATTGCTCCGTCTACTTCGGAGTCAACTAACCAATAAAGTTTTTCGTTTGTTAATATCTCTAAGATTTTACTATTTGTAGTATAAGTTTTTGATTTATACTTTAGTTCTAAAAAATTCATATTGCGAATTATAATTTACAGTGTTATATATTACTATGAAAATACTATTATTTGAGCTACCTCCGAAATTTTGCGGTTTTTTAGAGTAGGTAATTTTAGATTAATTTTTGAATTTGAGTGAATCCTTCATTTTTATTAAATCCTAAAGAATTAAAAAATATTTTAGTAAAAAATAGAGAATACTTTTTAATATATATGAAAAAATATTAATACTTCATGAAGTATATTAGTTCAAGAGATAATTATCTCAAACAAGTTAATGAAAGAAGACAAATACAAGTCCATAATAATTTAGAAAAAAAGTTAGGTGATTTAATACTTGAAACAATGCCAGGTTCTGGTGCTATGGGTAATGAAATTACCTGGGGTGATTCACTTGTTGGTAGATTAATAAATGCAATAATCAGAAAAACTCAAATTGGCGCAAATATGATTTTAATGAAACCTTTAATTTCAAGATTAAGAGCTGAATTTGAAGATATATTGAATACATCACAACTTGCAGAGTTAGATATGGATGATAAAAAAATGCTTGGTAATGTAACTATCTATGCTTTTCTAAACAGATTAGAGATGAATGTTGCTCACCTTCATGATTTTAAGAAATTTAAGGGCAGAATCGATCCTGTTAACTTACCTGGTTTAATAGATTTAACAAAAGAAACTATCTCTAAGGTAGAAGAGACAGAACCAATTGAGAAAAAGAATGAGCTTTTAAGACAATTAAATGACTTTTTAAAGTATTTAGAAGGTATTAATCCTGATGATTATAAAAAGAAAGAAACATTTGAAGAAAAATCAGAGAATAAATTATTTAATCTTTGTACAGAAAACTTAAAAAGTGTTTTAAGTGTCGTTAAGATATATGATGAGATGCAGAAAAAGAAGTTTTATTTCTATGCTGCTGTTAAAGGATCACCGGTTGGTGGTAGTGCAAGAGAATTGAGTGCTACTTCTGCTGACGATGCTGTAGAGAAAAGTGGTCGTGATAAAAAGTTTGTTTCTAACATCTCTAAATCAGTTGATGATATTTATAAAGAAAAATTAGCTAAGTGGGTTGAAGAACAAAAGAAAGCTGGTAAAAACACAAATGCTGGTGAAGGAACAAGAGATCGACTTAGAAAAGAAGCTGAAGCTGAGAAAGGTGAAAAGAAACCTATAGATGTTAGTGTTCATAATAAAGAACAACTTGCTAAAGTTACTGCACCTGTTCCTGTAAAACCTACAACAAATACTGCAACGAGAGAATCAATTTACATTTATGAAGAAGTTGATTATAAAGCTGAAGAAGCTCCTGCTGCTGTTTCTACTGGTGATTCCATTGAGTGGGATTTTACTGTTAAGACAAAAGGTACTCACGTTAATAAGGGAATTAAACCACTTTATAGTTTATTAAAAAGCGAACCCGGTGTTATAGAAGAATTAGAGGCTTATTTTAAATTGACTCCTGAACAAAGAATTGCACAAGGTAAAACAAAATCTCCAATTCAGAAAATTTACACGTCTGTAAGAGATGAGAATTTTAGAAAAAAGTATGAAATAAAAGAAGGACTTGATAATTTTTTAACAAGACCTGAAAATATCGCACAAAAGATAGTTGCTCTTTACTCAATTACTGTTAAAAATGATGTAATGAATGCTACTAATGATGAGATTAAAAAGATGTTTGCTTCTAACAATGAGAATTTAGTGTTGTGGAATAAAATGATGAAAGAATTAGTCAATTTCAATGCGACTATGAGAGGAGTTATAAATCCTGAGTTACAATTTGGTAAACCTGAGTCGGGAGATGAAAAAACTGAAGAAAAATTATTATTAGGATATGATAGATTCATTCATAGAATGATTACTGAAGCGGATGAAACTGAAACAACTGATAAAACAGATGATGAAAAATCAAAAACTGATAAAGAACCAGAAGGTCAGACTACTCCAGAGACAGGTGATCCTAAGAAAATAATGCCAAAAAAATTAGCAAATGAGATTCAGGATTGGTGGCAAAAGAAAATGGACTTAAATGCTTGGGTTATTAAAGAATCTGAAGTTGAAAAAATTAAAGTTAATTTAGAAAAGAAACTTGCTGAGAAAAAAGATGCTATAGTTATTGATGGTATGGATCCTATTATGAATATTGTTAGAATATTCAATAGATCATATAATCTACATACAAATAATACTATCCCTGGTGCTAGAACTGGTGGTAAGGTTTCAAGATCTGTTTATAATGAATATATTCCTTTTGGTAGAAGTGGTGGTGGTGAACCAAATGCTCAAACAGAAGGTCCATATAGACACAAAAAGACATTTGCTATTTGGAATGATGCTGTAATTAAAATTATGGGAGAGAGAATTTTCCAACCTATTTTTAATAAAAACACCGAAATTAGAGTCGGTAATGTATTAAAAAGAGGAGCTGGTGTGGCTTTAAGAAAATTCATAACAGAAATGTTAGATGGTGAAGAACCATTTAAGAAAGGAGCTCAACAAAAGATGCTTGATAGATACTTTGGTGACATGTCTGATGAAAACTTCAAAGGATTACCAGAGTCTGATTTATCTTGGAAGAATCCTACTACCGGTGAATTAGATGTTAAAGATGCTTATTCTAAAGCAGCTTTGATTAAGCAGTCAATTTATAAATTTGTTAAACCAGAAAGTATTAAAGGTGGTGCGGATGGTGAGGCTGAAGTTGATGACTTTATTAAAGAACAAAATTTCAGTGGTAAATGTCTACAAGTTGATGGTATTGATGATGCAAATAAAGATATAACATATTACTTTTTTATTCAAGATGTCATTGGTGATTTCTATTACATATCTTATTCACCTTCTTTTTTAACATTTAAGAACTATTTACTTAAAGTTTATGATGGAGAATCAATTAAAACAGAAAAAGGTGATGGTGTAATGGATTTAGAGGTTAGAAAAAAAGTTAGAGGTACAATTATTTCTAAAAATACTTTCCTAGAGTGTATAATAAATAACAAACTCCCTCTAAAGATTAATAGTGTTTCTTCTGGAAAAGAACCTGAAAAAGTTGAAAATATGAAGTTTATTACTAAAAGAATGTTTTGGCTTATAAAAGAGACAAAAGAGGATGTTAAAGGTAAGGAGACTGTTACAACTAAAGCTGTTGATATAAATGATGATATGGTGAAACTTAAAACTGCTATTAAAATTCATGGTGGTTTTGAGAATATTAAAATAGATTTAGAAGCGGCTGAGAAACCTACTACAGTGAAATTTACTTAAAGAAAATGAAATATGTGCTTAACTATCAGAAATTTCTTGAGAAATTTGAGATTTTAGATTCTGATGAGCCAGATGTAAAGATGGCAAAAGAAAAAATGAATTCTTTACAGGATCAGTTTACAGAGTTCAATCAAAAGAAAGCCTCAATTGACGATATTTATAAAGACGAAAAGTTAACACCTGAACAAGTAGAAGAGAAACTAAAACAAGTAATTGGTTTGGAAGAAGAAAGTCCTGATAGAGATAGAAATCCATTTTTAATTGAATACTCTAACATATGTAGATTAGAAAAGGAAGTTAGTAATCTACAAGACCAAAGGACTAAAGATAAATTGAAGATTCAAGAGTTTCAAGAAGAGTTAAGTTTACTTGATAAAGAAGAAACAAAACTACTAACCAAATCAAATATCAATGACTTAAATACTAAATTGGCTGAAAAGTCAAAGAAGATACTTGATATGGGAAAAGAAATACAGCAAAAGAAAACAGAACTTGGTCAAAAAATGAATCAAGTTCAAAAAGATATTAATGAATATACTAAGAAAATACAAGATGAGAAACAAAAATAGAAAAAATATCGTTTTTTCTATTTTATATATACATTAAAATAAAAAAAAATATAAAACAATATGGCTATTCAAATTGGAAAATACAAAAGACCAGGAATCTTCATAGAAGAATTTGACCAATCAATAATCACTAGCCCTGTTCAGGAAGGTATTACTAACCTTGTAATCGGGGTTTCTAAAAAAGGACCAGTTAATACACCAATCAGAATTACTTCTACTGGTGAATTGGAAGCGGTATTTGGACAACTCGATCGAGGATTAGAAAGAAAAGGTTCATTCTTTCATAGAACTATTTCTAAAATGTTAGAAACTTCACCGATTTTCGCTATCAACCTGCTTGTTACAGATGATAACTTAGATACTATTGAATATCAATCTTTATCTACATCAGCTGGATTCAACAATGATATCGAAAGATTGGGAGCTTATAGAAGATTCTTTGACACAACTGGATTCTGGAAGAGAGACACTGAGTCTTTCATTAACTTAACTAAGAACAATACAGGTTATTCTGAGAGAGCGTTTAATATAACAAACCTTTCAGATAAATCTATTACTGTGTTTATATTTAAGTCTCAAGTTACTGGTTTTGATAGAACATTACTTGAGTGGTATGGTTCCGTTGAAAAAATGCCTCCTTATGTTAATAAAAATGATTTTGCATCTGACTACTTAGTTGATGTTGTAGTTGTTGGTGGTGATTGGTCTAATTATCAACAACTTGCTGTAGAGACAAGATGGAGTGCATACTTTAACGCATCTGGTCTTAGAAAAGAGCAAATTAGAAATTTTGCTAATGATAGAAACGTTACTTTGTTATCATATTATGAAGGTCTTTCATTAATTCCATATTTTAGAGATTTGAATGGTAGAAATATATTTATTGAAACTACTGTAAATAGAGATACTGATAGAACTGGTTTATTCTGTTCATTTAACAACGATTTAGTAGAAAAAGACTACTACACAGGATTACTTGACTTACTTGGTAATACATTAGTATCCAAAGAAGAAACTCAAATAGATTTCTTATCATATAAAGAAACTATCGCTGAGAGTGTTGAAATTACAGCAGTTCCTCTTGACTTACCAGGTAACGTAACTGCTTTAACTGGTGACACTGATGGTGTTTACGGAGGTACTTACTCATATGATGGTCAAAATTTTCACGCATTTGATGATTCTGGTAGTACAGGTCCATTAACAAGTGGTATCGCTTATAACGGTAATAACAGAACATCTTGGTTCGCTGAGGGTTCAGTTTATGGAGTGAAGAAAAATTCAACTCTTACTTCATCTACGCAATCTATTACTGTTACTTATGATGCTGGATATTTACCTGGTGAGCCATTTGCTATAATTGGTGACCAATATGTTACTGTTTTAGGAACAGCTTCTCTTACAATTAGTTCTTCTGATTATCCAGTTACAAACGCAACTGCATCGTACACATCAACATTTATTATCGATGCTACTGGTGAGATTTTAAGTCTGAATAGTTTAGTAAAAGATACTAATCCATCTGTTGGTCAAAACGACATCGTACTTGGATATCTTGATTTTGATGTTTATCAAGGAAATTTTGTTAACTTAGGAGCTCTTTCTGTGAATAATGTTTCTGCAAATCATTTAGGATTTAATGACTTAAGTTATGGTACTCAATCAGGTGATGATTATACAATTACTGAAACATCTACGGGTATTCTTAAGTTTGAGTTTACTGGTACTAACACTACATCTAAAACAAGTAACTACGAACAGTGGAGAAGATTTAAGATGTTTAATAGATTAGTTGGACTTATTGATGGTCCAAACAAATATAAAATGACTATGTGTTTAGGTCCAAGTGCTTCTTTTGAGAAGTCATCTTTGGCTAATATGGAGATTAGTAACATTGTTACAAATACTACACAAAACAAGTCATTCATTTTAGATACTAAATTGGCTTCTTCTAAGTTAATTGATATCACAAAAGGATATTTTGTATTATATACAGAAGATAATGAGTTCTTACTTGGAACTGATGGTGTTATTACTAAAGATACTGTAACAGATACTACACAAGGTGGAATTGGAGTTGTTGGTAAATACTCTAAATTCTACACAAGATATTTCGATGGTATCATCAATAGTAAAGACTTCTTCTATGATAATAGATTGTATGTTGACTCAGCTGGTTCTTCAAATAACGTTCTTGGTGATACAGTTAATGTAACATTTATAGACGGTGAGGTCGCAACAACAGCTACATCATCATACGCTGGGTACGATTATATAGTATTCCAATCTTCTGTAGTTGGATTTGATGCTCAAATCGATCTTCAGACACAAGAGAAAATTCAATTTCCATCATCAACAGATAATAAAGGAGTATTTACTATAGTACAAAATGTTGTAAACCCTTTACAATCAGCAAATGGATTAGCAACAGCATTAGGATTTATTGGTTCTACATACTACGCTTATCAAGTGAATGAGGAGGTTGTTTATGAGTACTTAACTGATGTTAATTTAGTTAATGATTACTTAACAAAACATTATCTAAGAATGTTCTTAGACTCAAATGGTGTGTTAGATGTAGAGTTTAAAGATGAAAATCTTGATTCTGATGTTGATGTTGATATTTATGCTAATAACACATTCTTCATTCAGTCTGAGAAAACTAACTACAAACAAACTGTAGAGATTGAAGTTCCAGCTGGATATATACAAACTGCTAACAAATGTTTAGTAAATGGTGCTAGATATACTGAAATTAGAGTAGGTGATTTCTTAGAAGCAAGTTATGATGTTAACGCTTTACAAATAGGAGAAGCTCCAAGAAGATTAACAAGAATCTTGAGTAAAAAACTATACGCTGGTAATACAGAACTAGTTGAAATTACTTGTGACTCTACAATCGCTATCACAAACTTCGGTGGTGACTTACAAACTACAAGATATGTAACAATTGATACTTACGCTACAACTTACAAAGCTTTATCACTTAATGGATTTAGAATTAGACAAGCTTCTTTACCTGATGGTACTGAAACAAGACAAAATACAGTCTTAAATCTTGTAGCTAAAGGAACACCTTTATTTAAGGCAATTACAAATAAAGAAGCTATTGACTTTAGATATTTAATTGACTCATTCGGATTAGGACTTACAGAAAGATCTAAACAACAGTTGGTTGATATTTGTGGTGATAGATTAGACATATTTGGTTTCTTGAATATGCCTTCATTAAGACAATTTAAGAATTCATCTTCTCCTACATTCGTAAACACAGAAGGAGTTCTTCAATTAGAATATGTGGCAAAAGGTGGTGACCCTGAGAGTTCACCAGCATTCCTTTACTCATTTGGTGATGGTGCTGGTACAACTTGTGTTGGATACTTCACTCCATATGTTATTGTAAATGATAATGGTAGACCAATTGAGTTTCCTCCAGCGTCTTACGTAGCTACAACTTATATGAGAAAACACGTTTCTAACATTGGTAACGTTACACCTTGGACAATCGCTGCTGGTGTTAATAATGGTAGAATTTTAGCAATCAATGACTTAGAAATGATGTTTACACCAACTGACATTGAATACTTAAATCAGGCTCAAATGAACCCATTAGTATTCAAGAGAAACAGAGGATTTGTTATCGAGACTGAGAATACAGGTCAAACTCTTTATACATCTGCTCTTTCTTACATTCACGTAAGAGAAGTTCTAATCGAACTTGAAAGAGAACTTTCAAGAATGTTATTAGACTTCCAATGGAGATTTAATACTCCAGATATTAGAGCTGAGATTAAACTTAGAGCTGACGTTATCTGTGAAACATATGTTAGTAGAAACGGTCTATACAACTTCTTTAACAAGATGGATGATGAGAACAACACTGCTGAGATTATTGACAATCAAATTGGTGTACTTGACACTTATGTTGAACCAATCAAAGGTATGGGTATTATTGTTAATAATATTACAATACTTAGAACAGGAGCAATTAGTGCTGGTGGATTCATCAATGGATAATAATAAAAATAAAATTATAAAAACCCTCAAGAAATTGAGGGTTTTTTTATTTTAAAGATAAACTTATTATTATTTAACTATTATAATAGAGGAAGAAATATATCTAATATATAAAAAAAAATACAAACGTATGTCTGATAATAATAAAAATGAAATGACAGAAGAAGAATACCTAAAGAGACATCTTTCGGATTTAGAAACTGGAAAAAAACAAGCAGAAGAAAAATCATCACAAGGTGATATTCCATTTGTTCAACCTGTAGATAATTCTAGAACTACTGATTTACAGTTTTTTAATATGGATGTTAGAGAACTTCCTTGTGGTGAGTTTTATCCAACTGGATCTTTATTTATGGTTCGACCAGCTCAAGTTAGAGAAATTCAAGCATACTCAATGGTAGATGATAATAACTTTTATGATATTATTGAGAAAATGAATGATATTCTACAAGCTTGTGTTAGAATTAAATATCCTGATGGAAAATTAGGATCTTTCTTAGAAGTAAAAGACCAAGATAGATTATTCTTGATTTTCTTAATCAGAGAACTTACTTTTCAACAAGGTAATTCACTTACGGTAACTCAAAGATGTACTTGTGGTCAAGATGTTGTTATTGAGTTAAAAAGAGAAAACTTTGTTTCTCATGATATTGATGAAAAATTAGAAAGATTCTTTAATCACTCTAGTAGATGCTATAACTTTAAAACTGTTAATGGTAAATTCTTTGAACTTACTCCACCTAATATTGGATTACAGAAAGCTTTTACAGACTATATTGTTAAAGAGAATAATGAAAAACGTACTCCAAACTTAGCTTTCTTAAAGATTATTCCATTTATGATGTCAAATAGAACATCAATCACTTATGATGGTATTAAAGCTAAAGTTAAAGAATTTGAAGAAATCGATGATATCTCATTTCAATTTCTAAATTCAGCCGTTAGTAAAATGACCTTTGGTATTAAGGAATTAAAAAGAAATTGTGAGTGTGGTGAGGAGGTCCGCACAGACATGCAATTTCCCACCGGAGCGTCAGGTATTTTCGTTATTCACGATGCCTTTGAAGCATATATTAAAGAATAAGCTTCTACTTCAGAAACACTTTCATCTTTCTGAATTTGCAATGGATTTATGGCCTTTTTGGTTATTCGAGGAGAATATCAAATTAGTTAATGAGATCGTTGAAGAGGAAGAAAGTTCTAGAAAGAAACAAGAAGGTGAACAATCTAAGTCAATGCCAGACACTAACTCTATGATGAAAAGTGCTTCTAGCTTTGGTTCTAACAACTTTAACATACCTAGTTTCTAAATTTAGAAATACTTTAAAAAGAAAAAACCCACATTTGTGGGTTTTTTTATTTTGTTAAAGATGTCTTAATTTTATTAGTCTATTCCGTATCCTGAAACTAATTGAGGTGCTCCAATTCCTAATCCTTGGTCGATATATTCGTCGATAAAGTAATCATAAACGAAATCAGCTTGAGTTGACTCAATGATGTTGTTAGATGACCAGTCAAGTGAGTAACCTGCTATTTTACTAATTTGTACGTTTTGGAAAGTTACACGTCTCAATACAATACCTTTTTTATCGTGTTGGTTAACAATAATAGTACCGATGATATCACTCTTGTAGTGAAGTGCACCATTTTGTGAGTTAAATACTAAGTCATACCAAGCTTTCAACGTATTCCATGTTTCCATAGAGCCTTGGTCGTTAACATTCACCTGAATCGGAATAGAAAGTGTACCGTCAGTTTTTGTAGGTGAAGTCATAAACATTCTTGTTGAATACTTGAATCTTTGTGATTTAGCAGCTACGTCAAACTCTGTAAGGTTAAGATCTATTTTTGTTGCATTTTGTAGTAACAAAAATGGATTTCTCTGTGTCTGTTGTAAGATTACTGGTAAAATAAAGGTAATCTCAAAGAGGTTCAAGTAAACTACTTCGTCTGGTGCAGTACCAGGACCACCTGGTGCGCCTACATTAATTACTTGGTTAAAATGTGGTAATGGCATCTTATTTTAATTTTTTTTTCTTTTGTTTTTAGTCAACAAATTATAAATTATATATTATTTTGTAATCTGTCTCTATCTTTTTCATTGTATATATTAGTTACCAAAAGTGATTTTTTTCTAAACTTAACTCTCTGGTGTAAATACACTATAGGATGCACCATAGTTGCTAAATCCACTTCCTTTATCAAAAGTAACCCTTATTGAATACTCTCTGTCATAATCAGGAGAAACTCCTGCATTTATAAGGTTAAAATAGTTTAGATTTCTATCGTAGAACGTAATAGTAGATGTCTGAATATCTTCAATTCTGTATCTATAAGTAATTACTCCAGATTTTGAATCCGCATATATATTTTGGTCTAGTGTATTGAGAGTTATTCCTCTAAAGTCGGCTCTTAACTGTGTAGTTTCTGGTGGATTTTCTACAAATATCTGACTATAAAATTCCTTATTAAAACTAAAATAAGTCGGAAAACTAGTCCTTACTATACCAGATTCGGTAAGATTTGCGCCAGTGTTGATTGGAAGTTTTACTTTTAAACTCCAAATTCCACTAGCTGTTAGACTTTGTGTAACACCAGAGTTCACTGAAGTTGGAGTTATCAACACATCTGGTTCGAATATTGTACTAGTTCTATAGTATATACTTTTCTGAGCATCTGCGTTAGTTACACTAATCCCACCTGGTAATGCGTCTGACGGAACTTGAAAATATACTTTTCTTGTATCAGCGACTCCACTAGTGGCTCCATAAAACTGAGTTGATACTCTTAAAGGTGGTAATTTTACTCCATTTGATGCATAGAACATCATTGGTGTATTCTTATCTGAAAAAATACGATAATCACCATCTCTATTTAAAATTATCTCATAAACTCCCTCAGGTGCATCTTTTGGAATTACTACTTTAACTAAAGATCTTTCATCGTCTTGTTTTGAACTGTATTCTGTTATCTGGTGTAAATCTTGTCCAGAAAAAGATTCAGGTGATGAAGGTTTTTGTGGTGTGACATAGACTGCGGATCCAACGAATCCATATGTAATTGTATTATCTATCAAAGATTGTGTACTTCCAGTATTTGGACATTGTAATAGTAAATTTAGACGTTCACTATCAGATTTGTAAACTAAAAATCTAGTGTCTGAGTTAGCAATTTTTATTATATGTAACCAAGATGAAACATTTTGAGTAAATATATCCATATATAATGGTATTCCTCTAAAGTATTTCGGAAAGTCTGAATATCCAATATTTGCCGTTCCGTCTGATCTTAGATAACGAACTAAGTCAGTTGTCATGTAATCAAATATAGAAAGAAATGTATTATCTGATTCTTTTTGGTAGATAAAATGAGGTGTTATACCTGAAGAACGACCAGTTATTCCGGAACTTTCTATTATAAATCTACCTGCTTTTTGAGCAACTTTGTGAATATATGGACTGTCTAATGTGTATCCTATTTTTGTAAAATTATCAACATCGGTTGGTAATTTATATGTAGTACTATCATATGTTCTATTTTTACTTATATAAAGTTCTCCCTCATCATCTAAAACTCCTGGATTGCCCCATAGTGTTTTTTCTAATAATATTTTAGTTTCTTTATTCCAACTAAATTTATAACATTGGTCTAATAGTTTCAATACTTGAATTATTCTAAAATTATATGAATCAAACGCCCATTCTTGTAACATTGCTTCCTCAAATTGATCTACAATATCTTTTGCTCTACCATAATCAGTTAAGTACCAATCTAGAACTGATCTTTCTATATCGGTTGTTGTTGTTATTTGATAAGCTCTAATCTGTTCCCAATAAATTGGGAAGTCACCAGGTCCGGTATTATTTACTCCTGGATCCCAAGTAGCAATGAATAGACCCTTAGCTTTAGCCAATTCGGATGGACTATCACTATCCCAGTGAGAAATGTAATTGTCCATGAATGCTCTATTAATCTTTGTTGCAATTTCTCTAAGAACTCTTTCACCACTTCTTATAAATAAATACCAAGCATCATAGGTGTATGAGTATGTAAATCTCCATCTTTCTGGATAAACATAAACTGGTCCAGCACAATAATCAAAAAATCCTCTGAAAATAGAATTATTTCCTCTAAAAGAATAAGATGGATGGTTTGGAATAGAAAGTTGTAATGGCAAAGCTAGTGCTATATTATAAAAAGATCTTTCAATTAACTCTTCTAGAACAGGATAGTTTTGAGTATCTTTGTGATGAATACTTCCGATGACATTAGTTGAATAAATCCACTCTGTGTCGGCGTGAGCAAACGGAGAATTTCTTAAGTTATTCACCCATCTAATATCATCATCTAAAGATATTATAAACTCGTGTGTTTTACTCCAACCAATTGCATTACTGCTTCTTGAAACTACTCTATTTATTCTGCTTACATTTGATTCACCACTTACAGTACCGGCTAAATGTCCTGGATCGGATGCGGTCATTGAAATATATGGTTTTAATCCCCATCTTTCACCGACAGCACTCATACTAAAACTCATTTGACCTTCGTAGAAATTAGATCCGGTCAAACCGGTTCCAGAAGTGAATAATTTAAAATCTATTTTGTCGTCATCAATTACAAAAGATTTAGGACTTTGTAGAGCTAAATCTTTGCAAGAAATCATAAAATTACCGGTATCACCTGACACTGAAACCCAATCACCCATGTTTGCTCCTGTGTACAGAGTTGTTGAGTTATCATTGATTACAAACTCATCATCACCAACTACTCTAGGGCTCCATGTTTTACTAGTAGCATTAGGTCGCATACCCATTCTTTTACCATACTTCTGGTTAATATTAATTCCAGAACCTAAACTAAATGTTCCAAAAATAGAATTATCTGTATTATCAGTACTTACTTTAATTATTTTATTACTACCAACTGTGTTAGGTAGAGGTAGTTCCCATCCCATTTCTTTAAACCAAATAGTATTGGTATTTCTAGTTAGTATTAAAGTATGTGTTATTTTTACTTGAGGTTGTCCGTAGAAAAATTCTAATCTTGTAATATGTCTAGCAAATTCTGTCCCTGTATTTTTATAGATACCCTCTATTTTTATACAAGCAGTTACTGAATTTTGTTTTTCTATAACTTTACTTAATTCTTCATGACTCGCAACATTATCATTTTGGTCTATAACATAAAGACCTTTTACTACTTGAGCTGAATCGATTTTTATAATTGATGGACTATCATCTATAACATAAGTTGCTACACCAGTATCTACTGTTATTTCCGAACCATCTTCAGTTACAATAACCTCATTTATTGAAGTTGAACTTGTTCCTGATTTTACATAGACTTGAGTTAGGTCTGCTGGTATAATTGAATTAACACCAACCCATTTAATAGAACCTTCATGTCCCCAATTTGCCTTTACTCTAAAATCTGCAGGTATTTCAGTATCAAATTCATCAACTAATATCAGATTATTTACATCCCATAAAGATCCTGATGAAAAAGGTACACCAAAATAAAGAACTTCATCTTCACCGGGTGTTAGATTATCGATATTGATAGGTATTGAGCTATTAAAACTAGAATCACTATGTCTCTCAAATATTTGTTCACAAACTTTTCCATCAATCTCAAATCTTGCTCTTATAAGTGGTATATCAATTGATTTCATATCTATTGATATTAAAACATTATATTTATCATCAATTATAGGAATATTCTTTTTTATTAATAATTGACCAGTTTCTACTGAGAATATCTTTGTAATTATTGTTCCTGTGTTTACTGGTAAGACTAATAGTGTCTCAGTCCATCTTTTTCCAGAGCTTATACTATTTCTATCACCACTTAAAGAAAAACTACTATCTGATTTGTAGTAGTTTTCGCTTTCTCTCCAAAAGGGTTGTAATTCATCAGCGATTCCAGAAAAGTCAGCTGAAATAAACGCCTCAGTTTCCGGTGGTAATATTTGACCAGATGAGGTTTTTACATTAAAATATTTATTATTTGAACTCATATTTTTTCACAGTTTAATTTTATAAATCCAGTCTGACTTATAGTTACTTTAACTTCACTAAATTCATCAATATTATCACCGATATTATAAGTTGAGTTATTTACTAAAATTGAAACAGTGACTCCTGATGGGTCTCCAAAATAGTTCAAATCTAAATCTAGTATTTTAAAATTTTCCGGAGCGATATATAAAAATTCTTCTAAATCAATAAAATTTATCGCTATATAAAAAAAATCACTACTTCCAATTGTTTTAACTGTTCCCGTTTCATCTTTTGCTGTGAAGTTTTGGCCATCAAAACCAACGTATTTAAACCCTTCTGGTGGGTTAGGCATAGACGTGAAGTCAGTTTCTTCAAATAGCATCCTTTTCATTTAGCTTTCATTTTCTTTTATATATTAATTTAATTAACTGATAGTATGAAAACTCACAATATAACTACACCAAACTATTTACAATTTTTCAATATAATATAGATAGTTTATAAAAAATAATTATGTCTTACTAATGAGTAAAATTTTTCTAATAGGTGATACACACATAGGACTAGGATATCCTAATAGTGTTGATAAATGGTTTAAAGTCCATCAACAATACTTCAGTGATTTTCTAATACCACTACTTAAAAAAGAAGTAAATTCTGGTGATATAATTGTTCATCTAGGTGATTTGTTTGATAATAGAAATATCATACCTATCAACTTATTGAATTATGGAATTGACATTGTAGAAGAGATTTCACAAATTGCCCCTTTACATATTATTGTAGGTAATCACGATCTTTGGTCAAAAAGTGCATCTGAAATTAACTCAGTTAGGCCCTTAAAATATATACCTAATGTTAAAACGTATAGTAAATCTGAGATTTTAGAGTTCAACGGTATTAAGATTTTGATGATGCCTTATATTGAAAAAAGATTAGAACAAATTAATCTAATTAATCAGAATAAAGATTGTGATTATCTTTTTTGTCACTCAGATCTTAATGGTTGTAAAATGCACCTGACATCGGTTGCTCATAAAAACTCAGATAAGATAGATATTGAAGAATTTAATTCATTCTCAAAAGTTAGATCAGGTCACATACATTTAGTTCAACAAAATAAACAATTTACCTTTGTTGGTTCTGTATTCCAAATGGATAGAAATGACTATGGTGATCAAAAAGGAATCTTTGTGATAGATACTAATGATGGTAATGAGCAATTTTTTCCAAATAATGTATCTCCTGTATTTAAGAAAGTTAGAGTTGTTGGAGAAGATGACGTAGAGACGTTAGAGAAATTAAAAGATAGTAAAGATTATATTGATATTGCAATATCAAATAGTTTATTAATTAATAATAGAAAACTTAGAAGAAAACTTGAAATAATTTTAGAAAAATCAAATTTTGCTTCTGTTGAGTATATTGATGATATTACAAGAGAACTAGTTGATGGTGAAGAAGTAAATGAATCTCAGAGTGTTGATGAAGAAAATTTAGATATTTCTATAAACTTAGACTATGAGGATTATATAAAAGAGTATATTCTTAAACAAACTTATGATAATAAAAAGTTTAAGAGTGGTATGATAAATGAGTTTGATGAAATTATAAGAATTTACAACGATAATTACCTTTCTAAAAAAAATTAATATGAATGCTTTAGAGATATTTGATAGATGTATGTCAAATAAACCTTACACAACTGATTTTAGAATATATTCTAAAAATTATTTGACTAAAGTTCTCAGAGAACTTGAACAACAAGACGAGTTTGAGAAGTGTATAAAAATAAAAGAATTTATTGAATTTAGATTCAACCATAAATTAAACTATGTCAGCTATAGGTAAGAAAGGTAGTTTAGAAAGTGGTTATATTTATGCTCCTTATATTCCAATGACTACTACTTCTGTTATATCTGGATATACTTCTAAGAACGTAAGTAGAAAAAGAAAGATCAATAAGATATTTGATTTAGGATTAGATATTAAAGATGAATTTTCTCCAAGTAAATCAATTACAAGTAGATATTCTAAAAAGATTATAAATAATAACTTTTACGGAAATATCAATTTTGGATCTTCTGAAGTTTAATTTTAAGATTTCTAGTTCCTTTTATTAGTCTATGATAAACACCCATTGGTATAAATACTTCTCCTTCAATCTTTTTCGGAAGTTCATTATCAATTTGAATTAACCAGTCTGTTTCACCGATAGATTCAATTGTACGAGATTCACGGTCACGATGCCAAGTAAACTCTCCAGAATCAGTATCTTGAACGAACTCTCTGATAAATGTATTATCACCTAATTTAGTTTCTTGAAATGGAAGTGTCATATTAATCAATTTTAAACTTTGTTTTGTTTAACATATCTATTATATAATCTGCATATTGTTCAGATGTAAACTTTTTTCCATACTGTGATTTAAGTTTTTGAAACTGGTTATTCACCTTAGTTGCAACCATTAGACCAAAGCTATTTTTATCTCTACCTTTTGCAGTGTCTATTCCAAAATCATAAGCTCTTTTCTTAGTTTGTATACCAGTTTTCTTCAACCAATTATTATATACTTCTAATACTTTATTTTTATCATCATCTTTATACCAATAAAACTTTAGATGGTCATTGTCTTCTATAAAATGTTTACCATCATATCCACATTTGAAAGAAATTGCCGAGTTTTTTAATTCACCTTCTGTGCAAGCTTTGTAAAAGTCACTTATAAGAGTTCCGAGTCCATTGAACCATCTTTTCAGGTTGTCTTCGCTTTTCTCAAATGTTACATAAAAGTTTTTTGTTATCTCCTGATCACCTATTACTTCTTTTTGTTTAAGACTTGAGTTATAATTTACACCAAACCACTCATTTTGGTCATCTTGTCCAATTTTCATTACTCCACTTTTATACTTAGCTAAGTATTCATCAAGTATTTTTTTCCAATTAGGAGATAATTTTTGAATAAAATCATTAAGTTCTGTATGTTCTTCTTTTCCCCGAATTATATTTTGATATATCCAAGAAGAAAAATCCATATCCGCGCCATCTAAACTACTATTTATATAATCAATTAGTTTTTTTCTTCTCTCGTCACTGATTGTAAAAAATTCAGATTCAAATATTTGATATGTTTTTAAGTGTTTCATATACTATATATTAATCTAAGCAAATACACTTCCACCCTTTGTATGATTTCCCATTTTTTGAAACTCTTGATAGATTCGCGGCATCCAGGCCATTATCTCTGCTAAACTCTGCTAAATTTGTTATTTTAGTTTTAATTCCTTCTGGATTTACTATCTCATAAGTCTTAGCTCTTTTTTTATTCATTTCAGACATGGATTTGGATTTAATTTCTTTGTTTTTTGTTGATGATTTATCTACTCTAAGGTTATTTTTATTAATTATATCCTTATAGTAATTAGATATTCTATCCGATTTTTGTATAATCACACCAACATCATTAAAATTGTATTTTTCATTTAATTCTTCTATGAGATATTTTCCACTATTATAGTCATTAAATATCCCAACTATATCCACTTCACTAAGAACTGTTCTTTTTTCTCTTAGATTAAATTGTGTTTTAAGAGAAATATAGAGTTGATTGTATTTTCTTCTTTGATATATATAAGATAGAATCAATTTAATATCCTTTAATGTGATGCCTGTCTTTTCTAATATTTCATCATTTTTAAGATTTGAATTATATTTAAGATTAAAAACTTCACTAATCTCCAGCTCCGATATAATGGTCTTATTCACTTTAATACCAAATGGTCTTTTTTTTCTCTTATAGATTTTATTTTTTCTATTTTTATCTACATTAAATTTCAAATTTTCTTTTTCTATTAAATATAATTTTTCATTGTAAATTAGATGTTTTAATTTTATAAGACTTAACTTCATTATCTCTGATATATCTCGAATAGAAAATTTCTCTATTTCATATAGATTGTGAATTTTAATTATATCATATTTTGTGAACTCTTTTTCAAATCTTACTTTTAACTCTAATTTATATTTCTCTTTAACATATTTATATTTAATAGGTTTTGTTAAAATTGACGCAACTTGATTTTTTGTGATATTCATTCCTTCTGAAATTAATCTATATGAGAGTTTTAGGTCATTCCTAAGTTTGAATATTTCAATTATTTGGTTATCTGATAGACATCTACTTCTTTCGAATATTTTTATTTTTTCCTCTTTAGATTTTTTTATACCTAAACATGATCCAGCAATTGGGCAAATATTATATCCAAATTCTTTTATATATGACTTATAAATGTCTAGCCACTTTTGCTCAAATAATAAACATTCTTCTGGTTCACATACATCTAAAATCGATATTTCAAATTTATTAATATCTTTTCTTTTATTATATGAATTTTGTAAATACTTTGAATGGTGTCTGTCTTCAATTAACTCTCTAATATGATTAGAGAGTCTATTTGAAAACCTTTGAGATGTGGAACCAATATAAACCTTATTGTTTTCTTTATTTAGTATCTTATAAACACCCGTTTTTTTGAGTAGATGCTTATGTTCCTCTATTACAATTTGATATAAAATATTTTTCATATTCTATATATTAAATAATATGCAGTCCCTATAAAGTGTTATTGGATTACCAATAACCATTGTAAGTTGTTGAAACTAAGTGCTTAAATTTGGGAAGTCTACATGACCAAAATCCAGCAGATAATTTGTCTTCAGGTTTCCATTTTCTTTTACAATTATGCCTTGCTACGAAACTTTTTCTAGCCCCTGGATTATTAACTTTAGCTGTCAATCCACCTTTCACATCACCAAAATTTACAACTTTAACCCTACCAGTTTTAGGATTCTTTACATATACTTTATATTTCTTAGGACCTGAGCTTCTTGTAGGATAATTTAATTTAACTTCTTTACCTTTATATTCGGCTTCCTCTCTTATCTCTTCTATATTTTCCATTGGTAAATCTAAAGGAACTAGTTCACCGTTGAACATTCCAAACTTACCAATATCAGTTGATTCGTAAAGTTCTTTATCAACATCACATAGATTAACTCTACCTAAGTCAAATAGTTCTCTAGCTTCTTTGATTACTTCATAGAAAGCTTCTGAACCTGGTCTGAATATATTTTCAGTAATAGGTTTATTATTATCTAAATGGTATTTTAGAGACTCTGATATATTAATAGATTCTGTGAATTTAATAATTTTCATATTATTGATTATTTATTTAATAACTCTATAAAGTCAGCAATATTCATAACTTTAACATCTGTTTCTGGATTAGACTCTTCTAAATCAGAACCACAAGTACAGTCGTTACAACATTCACAGTCTTCTTGTCCATTACATTGGTCACAACATCCACAACCAACTTCTTTCTCACTCTCCATATTTCTCATGTTATTATCATGTACAGTGTGTGAAGATTCAGGACCACCTAAAAGTTTCTGTTCTTCAGAATCATCAGTTTGTTTAACTCCTATCTCAATTATAAAATTTTCAAACTTTTCAATTTTATCCATTGACTTCTTGAATTCTTTCTGAACTTTTTCATTATCCTCAACTTCAGTTTTGAATGATGGTTTTTCTTCCTTATTTTTTTCTAAGGATTTAGCAGTAAATAAAACCTCTTGGTTTTTTACTTTTTCTTCTTTTGATTCAAATCTTTTTATTTTCATAGTTTTATCTAATTTTTTGTAAAATTTTTGCACATTTTTCATATTCCTCTTGATATTCTAGTTCCTTTACATATTCTCTCAGTTGTAAAGGATTAGATAGATGTAATCTTATTCTAAAAACGACTTCTTTCACATCATTGAGAGTATCTACTGATTTATCAATTATCTTATTAACGACATCTCTTTTAAATGTGTTCATTTTCTCGAAATCGTTCCAGCTAAAAACTCCATTTTCTTCTAAGAAAGAGATTATTTCGTTTTTGCAATTTTCGATTTTATCAGAATAGTTTATTTTATTCTTCTTTGTTCTTAATTTTCTAAAGAACGATTCATTAATAAACTCAGAGTATCTAATTAATTTCATAAGTTATATATTAATTTTGTCTATCAAGAAATCTAAAATTAATATATAATCAAAACCTAAGTTTATAAATGGCAGAACAGGATCTGTATTTCTTTAATAAAGAGGGAGATTACCTAAATTTTAATTTTAATGATTTAACTCAAAGATGGGAGGGTGATATACTATTCCATGAAAACTCAACTGATACATTCAAGACGTATGGTATTTATACACTTGAGAGGGTTCCGACTTTTGATTTTGAATTAGTCGGTCAATTGACAACTCAAAAATTTCAACTTTTTAATGAGTATGGTACTCATTTCTATAGTTCAAAATATTCAAATCTAAAAGTTGATTTAATAGAACCTGTAAATAATGATTCTACTTTTTACACAAAGTGGATTTATGGTGAGAATTTTGAAACTAACTTTCCATTAGGAACGTTGGTTAAGTTTGACTCTGTTGTAATGGAATTCAATAACTTAGATAGAACTTATGTTGTTGTTGGTAGTAAAAAGGGAGCAATAATGGTAGTTTCTCAAATGGATAATGCAACATTTGAGTCTACTTATTATAATATCTATATTAATCAAACAACATTTAATGATGTTTATATGTCTGGTATAAATGCAATCGGTGTTTATAATTACATAAATAACTTTTATGAGAATAATTTAGCATTGTGGTCTGAACCAAATTTTTATGATTTAGTTTATGAAGGAAAGAAATTACATGTTGTTGGTTCTGTAAAAAATGATGATACATTTACTATTAATGATATAGGATTAACTGACTTGAATCACTTTGAGTATTTTGTTAATAAGTCTTCCTTACCTATAGATACAAATTTAATTATAGAGGTTATTACAAAAACTGATGTGCCTAGAGTATATAATGATTATTTATATGTCACTGGTGATAATAAAATAAATGTAAATCCATCTAACTATCCTAGTATATTAAAACCAGGAGTTGAGTTTAAGGTAATTGGATCTATAAATAATGTTAACTTTTTTACAGTTGCTCCTATACCTCTTTTTGATACTACAACTAGCGTTACTTATTATGCTACTGGGTCACAGGTATTATATGATAATAAAATTAGAGAGTGTAAAATTGCTTATACACATAGTTATGTTTCTCCTTGGATTTATATAAATCCAAGTACTAACGAAGATTTTTGGGGTGATCCAACTTATATAAAAGTAGACCAGTCTACTTCTGTTGAAAATTTATTAAATGCTCAAATATATCTTACTACTGATAGATATTATTTTGATTTTGGTTGGACTAGTTCAGCTTCTGTTACATTAGCTTCGGCGGTTGAAAAATACAAAGAAGATTTAGCAATATTTAATATTGACCTTTATTATCAGAACAATCAATTAAAAGCTGATTTAGTTTACGCTAGTGATTATTCTAAAGTTAATTTTTACCATACTGCTATTGGTCCTACTTATTCTATAGGTAACTATAAGAGTGTTTATGAAAAATTAATAGGAGTTAAAGAAAATTTAACAAAAGAATTAAATTATAACTATTCTGAAAACTTCACTATCAATGTGATTTTCACTGATTTAGATTCCTTTGGATTTAAAATTTCAATAAATGGTCAAATATATGATGTTGAGACTATCTTTGTTTACAGTGGTTCTGTAATAGATATGGAAAGAACAATTGATAGAACTTTAAGAAGTTGGTTGACATTATATTATGTTAGACTTTTTTCTTTAGGAGTAATCGCTGAATTGAAATATACAGGGAGTTTCACTTCTGTTTTTTATAATTCAATTCATTTTAGAACTGAATATCCAAATGTTCCAATGTTACTAGATTTTGTTGAAGTTGGTGACACTGCAGCATACTACATTGAACATTCTAGAGTTTTGTTTTATGATTTAGGTCCTTATTTAACAATTAATATTAATGGTGATGATTATCCACAGTCGACTGTTTATGATTCTAATAATTTCCCGGATATAAACTCTACACTTACTTCGTGGCATGTTCAATATGCTGAATACTTATTAGATTTTGGAATTATAATTGAACACATAAATAATTTAATCGTTTTTAATGTTGTAACTTTAGAACAAAGACTAGATTATACAATCAAAACTGGTAAAGTAAATTTACCAGGAATAGAAGATTATAAAATTACAAATAAGTTAAAGGGTAATGAGGGTGTATTAATCGCATCTAATGAGGTTATACTTCCAAGTTCCGCTACTGTTTCATTTGAGCAGGAAGGATTCTCAACCGGAATGGCATTCTCTATAAATAATACGTTTTATCCTTATAATAACCAAGAGTATGTCATTGAGTACTTAGATCCAACAGTTATGAATTTGAGTTATCAAGGTCCATTCTGGGGATTAACAAATGCTATATGTAACTCATCAGCATTTATAACTTTGGCTTTTAGTTTAGGATTTGGCCAGACAGCATGTGTTGTTCCTGCTGGTCCTACTGGTGGTGTTGGTGGTCCATTTGATAGTATTGTTGGTGGTGATTTTAATCCACTATCTTTTGCATTAGCATTTAATCCGAATAGTTATAATTTTAATTCCTATAACTATTCAACATATCCTGGTACATCTAACTTAGTTGATTTAATCTATGTTCAGTTATCTAGTTCTATATTACTATTTGGTGATGATTTAGTTGCAATAGATTCATTCTATGGCGATTATTTAACAACAATATCTTTACCTGGTAACACTCAAAGTATAGAGATGGAATTTAATACGGTCAATAATTATTTATATTGTTTATCAAGATATAAATTATATGTTGTTGACCCTGTTGTGAATACACTTGTTTCAGTAATATCTTTAACTGCTTCTAACTCAACTGCTGAGTCATTTGATATGGAAGTGAATCCGATAAATGGTGATATTTATGTAACTTATCAGAATTTACCAAGAGTTGATATTTTTGCATTCAATAACTTAACTTCAACTCCAACTGCTACCTTATCTCCATCAACGACTGGATTTCCTGTTTCTGCTAACAGAACTGGTAAAATGACTTTTAATTCATTTGAGGGTGATATGTATGTTACCACTGATGCTGATGAATTAGTTAGAGTAAATTCTAATAGAACAGTTCAGACAACATATGGTATAAGTGGTTTAACTCACTCAATATTTTATGAGCCAGTTTATGAATCTGTTTATGTTTATTCAACCGCTAGTTTATTTAGAATTGATAATGGAGTTACGCAGTCATTATCAATTACTACTACTAACTTTAATGATATAATTTTTAATAATTTGACTGGTGAGATGAATGTATCTAATAACTCAGGTTTATATAGATTAGATTTATTGTCAAATACGTCAACTCAGATTCAAGGAACAGCAGGTCATGGATATTTAGTATTAAATCAACATGATGGTGATGTATATGTTTCGTTACAAGGATATACAGGATCGAATGGTCAAATAATCGCAGTTGATGCTTTAGATGGTACTGTAAAGTGGAATCAATCAACTGGTGCTCCTACAACTAAAATAATATACAATCCAGAAAGGGATTCGGTTTGGTCAATACAACCGTCTATAAATTCAGTTGCTGAAGTTCAAGTTGTATTGAATGGTTCTATAATAATTAATCCAGCTACTTTCTCTTCAATCGATGATGGATCTTATGGTATTTTTGACCCAACTTATGTTCCTCGTGAAAGTATTTGGTTACAAACAAGAGAATTCTTTAGAAGACCTAGAGAAAATTTTGAGGGTGATGTAAAGGTAAAATACTACTGGAGATGGCTTACTGATCAAGCTACTGAGTTCTTTTTATATGATTTTTCTGGAGATTTACTACCAGCTACTGGTTCTTATGCTTATACCGGTGTGAAGCCGTTGGATAGTCCTGTACTAAATAGAATTGCTAATAAGGATATAACAAAAGTTAACTATGCTGCTTATCAACAAACTATTTTTGATAAGGTTGAGTATGAATTGAGTTATATTGATGATAGTAATGATACTACGGTTTCTCCAGTTGCACTTGAGACTTTTATAGGATATAGGTCAGAAAATGAAGGAGCTTTAAGAACAGTATTGCAACTATTCAAAAGTGAACCAATTGAATTTAATATACTATCAAATCAGTATACAAATATTACATTTAGAACTACTGATGTGAACGGAGATAGAAGAGGTGAGATTTTTATAAATGAAACATCTAGTGAGACTTTTACTGGAAGAGGATTAAAACCTGGTCAAAATTTAGTTATTTATATAAGGGATAATACAAATAATAAAAATCAATACATCTCAAGAAATAATTCAATAATTGTAAAAATAAGAAATGTATTTACTAAGTATTTAATTGTTGATTTCTTCAATGTTAATACTGATGTTATGTTGCAAGAAAATACTGTTTTACAGAATTATCCACAAACTGGTAAGACTACTTATCTGAAATGTACATTTAAGGTAAAAGATAAAGAGGTTGGAAGATTTGTAACATATGGTCAAACTGAAGAAGAAGATATCAGATTTAAAATTGAGTTATCTAATCTTGGTAAGTTAATAAGTCCTGATGAGGTATTCATATTCAAAGAATATGATATAAATGAAGGTGGTATTGATTGGCCTTTCTTGAATAAAAAGAGAAAGGAAATGTTGATGAATAAATCACAGATTTATCCTTATATAGGTTCTTATAAATCTTTGATAAATGCTATAAACTACTTTGGTTATAATGATTTACAATTAAATGAGTATTATAGAAATATAAATGCTGAGTCTAAACAATTTGGTCAGTTATTTAAAGTTGAAATTCCTGATATTTTTGATAATACTATAAAGGGTTGGAATGAGAAAGATTTTCTAAAAATGACTCTTCCTAATCCAAATTATGAGGATACTAATTTATTTAATTTAACTTATTTTATAACAGATTTTGACGGTAACTTTATACTTGACTATACACTCGATGAGATTATTATTAAACTTCAAGGATTAAAGTATTGGTTAAAAAGAAATATAATACCATTGACTCATAAAATAATGGATGTTACTGGTAGGACTTACTTAAATTCTGGATCATCTATTCAACACCAAACTTTTGATGTTTCTATATTCAACATGAAACAAGAGATGACTCCGGTTACATTTAAAATGAATGAGGCTTATTTATCACCGGTTAATAGTGGTTCTACTGTTTATAACTGTGTACTTGACTTTTATTCAATAATTCCAGGTTTGACTAGTCCATACTTTGAGTTTCCTAGACCTGAGGTTGCTCCTTATAGAGAAGCTACACTGAGTGCTCCTGATTACTTTAATGTTAGAATTAGAACTTATAAGACATATAAAGAATGGGCTCCTTTTACTACATATGAAAAAGGAGATAAAGTTATTTATTTTGAATTGTTGTATGAGTCTGTAATCGATAATAATAGAGTTAAGAATCCAAGAAAGTTTGAAAATTCTGCTTTGTGGTCATCTAGTGATAATTATTCGGTCAGTTCTGTAGTTAAATATGAAGATGATTTTTATGTTTATAGTGGTCTTGGTTCAACAGCCTCTGTTTCTTTAACAGTACCACCAACTCCAAATTTTCCTCCTAATTTAGATCCTCAGAATTGGTTAAAAGTAACTGAATGGAAGAGAATTAGTCTAGAACCAGTACAAACTATACATGAGTATAGAGAAGGTACGAGTCTTAAACCATTTAATTTTACCGCAGATAGTAATATTGATCCATTTGTAGTAATTGAAGTTACGTCTGATAATGGATATGGGCAAATTTACACTGATAAGAAAAGTTATTACTTAAAGGGGTTAAAAGATTTACCTGAAGAATATGCTTATATAGATCCTATTGGTCCTTTTGAACCAATTTCTCCAGTTTATTAAAACAAAAAAAAGACCAAAATTAATTTTGGTCTTTTTTATTTATGTTATTCGTTTATTACAAAGATACACCAGAAACTGATTCTTCTTCTCGAACTTCTCTAATAACTCCATCTTCGAATGTTACAACCCAATCATTGATTTCTACTGATAAGTTTTTACCAGTTGCGTCATAGTAGTTGATAACTTTACTGATGTTTCCTATTTTCATAAGAATTTCAGCAAAAAGATAAGAATCTTTTGTTAGTCCTTTTACTTTATGAGTAGAAATCAAGTGATAAATATAAGTGATTTCAGTTGCATTTACATTGTAACTAATTAATTGACTATCATCTTTATATTTAGAATCTTTCATAACATCAAATAAATCTTTTAATTGAATTGCAAAGAACACTGAATTAATATCATATTCTAATTTATTAAGAATCAAATCGGTTAAGAATTTGTGTTGTGGTCTGTCTAAATAGAAATTGTATTTAGATTCCTTTAAAGTTGTTGCGAATTCTTTCCACAATCTTTGTGCTTCTAAATAAAGTTCATCTTTAATTTTATCAGATTGCCCTTTTCCGTTTTTATCAGTAATATGACGTTTGATGTCACTTATCCTACTATCTAAGTTTTCCTCGACATTTAAGTCAATTGTTCTTATTTCTTGTTCGTTTTCTACGAATGAAACTTGTGGTTTTACTACGTTACTTTCTAATTGTCCCATGTTATTTTTTATTTTTAATTTTCATATAGGCTCATAAGAGCTTCTAGTTTATCTTTTGCGTTTGCATATTGTTCAACCCATCTGTCATGTTCAGCTAGTAAATCAGAGTGTTCTCCAATTGCTGCTAAATTTGAGCTAGAAAAATAAAGAGCTAAATTTGCTTTAGCTTCTTCCATCTGAAACTCATATTTTTTCTTAAGTGCTTGAACGTAATTTTGTCCGTGATTTTGATTATTAGTTATCATGTTTATTATTATTATTTTTAAGCTATAAATTCTTCGTCTCTTGCGTCTCTTTTTTGATCTTGGTAAAGTTCTTCAACTTTATTAGCTCTTGCTACTTTTTCTACTCCGTATTTGTTTACTAGTGAAGAAAATGTATTTAAGTCGGTCTTAATAAGTTTCATTTTACCAGTTTCAATATTAATGTAAATTTTGTCAATTTCTTGTTCCATTAAGATTGTAACTGATTCATCATCAAATGCGTTCATGATGTCCTCATTTACTGAGATTAAAATCTCTTTTCCTAAAAGGAAAGAAATTTTTGGGTTGATAAGTGAAACTTTAATAAGCTCCTTTTGTTTTTCATCTCCAATAAATTGAAATTTAATTGAAAGTGGAAATGATTTTTTGTTAAAAATTTCAAAGAATTTACCTGTTGTATCTTCTGATATCTCGTAAAAATTATCCATATAAGTAATTATTTTATTTATTATAATATAATTGACTTGAATTGTTTAGATTTATATTAATAAAAGTAGAGAAATTATTATTCCAGATAAAATACTTACTGGAATAATAGCGTAATAAAACCAATTGAAGAAAATTGTTGATTTGAATCCACTGAATCCAATAATTACTAAATAAGAATATTTATCAACTTTTTTTATTTCATAAACCTCATACAACTCACCAAATCCTTTTTCGTTTAGAAATTTTGCCAAATCCTTTGTGTATTCTTGAATATAGGTTTGTGATATTCTATCTATATCTGATTTTTTTAGAGAGTAAGCTTCTCCTATTAACTCTTCGGGTATGTTTACAACCGTATACAATCTACGAGCATTATCTATTCTTATAAAGAATTTACTTCTTAATTCAACTTTGTTTTTTCTAAGAACTTTACCAAAAGTTCCAAACAGTTTTAATTTTTTTATAAAACCAACGTCCATAACATTTATATTTAATTTATTAACAAAGTTTAGTAACTGCGTTAATTGTCTAATCCAAACCCACTACTGTCTACCTCTGTTTTGATTTTACCATCACCCATCTTCATTACTTGAGCGTCTAAGCTATTTGTATCTTTCTTAATACTTTGCATTACTTTTATTAATTCCTCAAGTTTTTCTGATACATAACCCAATGAGTTTTTCTTACTCTTAGGTGGTGGTTGGAATCCAGATTTTTCTTTCTTATCATCTCCTCCAAAATTAGTGAATGAAGATTTTATACTTTGAAATAGACCTTGTTTTTCTTCTTTTTTACCTTCTATTGGTTTACCAGCAACACCTTTTGTTATAGAACCAAGTTCTGTAAGACTTTTAGCATTCACTGATTTCATTGCTGATCCTAATTCAGTAAGAGATCTAGCTAAGGCTGAATATCCTTTTGCGAGAGCCACCATTCTATTAGCCATTTGTATAATAGGATCTTTTTCACCCATCGCTTTACCAAATGCGTCTCCCATCAACTCTAACATACCTTTCTCTTCATTTTTAGCTAGTTCATGTACCAACGATTGGAAGTCTAACATGTTTTTTCTTAGATTAGGTATGAAATTTTCTGGTATATTATAATCAAATGCTTTTCTAGTTGAGTATAACTTATTAGCTATTTTACTCATCTTATCAGCAGTGTAAACTAACATTTCTGTACCAACGAAACTTCCATTAACAATCATCCATCCTGCTAATTTTGAGAAGAATTTCATATTCCATGATGTTGAAGCTCCCCATTTCTTGTCAGGTGCCTGCCAACTATCAGATCCATCAAATTCATGAGCTACATTTTTCATTTTATTAGCCATTGTATAAAGACCCCATCCTATTTCGTAATCACCTTCACCCCATTGATCAACTAAGAACTTTGCGGAGTAGGTCATTGTCTCATTTAATGATTTAATAGTTGATCCCCAAGAGTCTGATGGATAAGCTTTCCAGTTTTGTTCACCAACGGAACCAAATTCTCTTGCCACATCAGCAATTGCATAAGAAATCTTTCTTATGGCATATGTCATGTTATCTATCACCTCATCTCCATCTGTGAACCATCCTGAGTTGGCAAACATATACTCGAATACACCAGCGAATGCTTCTATCGCTGCTGATACTCCCGATGCCCATTTTTTATTTGGTGCTTTTTTCCAGTTAAAAACTCCATCCTCTGCTTTTCCAAATATTTCACCTGAAGAAATAATCGCTTTACTGACCGCTTTTATTGCTTTGCCCATTCCACGTATCACATCATCACTTGACTGATACCAACTTTTTCCTGATAATAATTGAAAAACCGGTGCGAATGCTCCAATTGCTTTTCCTACACCAACACCCCATTTTTTAGATGGGTAGTTACCTTCCTTAAATGCAACTTTATTTTTCGCAAAGAACTGAGCGGCAACTATAATACCAGAAGATATTGTTCTAATTGCTTTGGCCATATCTTCTGGCTTAGGTGCTGGTCCTCCGAATACTTTATCAAATAAACTTCTTCCTTCACCAAGTAGAACTTTATAAACTGGTGCGAATGCTCCGATTGCTATAGCAACACCTTTGGCCCATTTTTCTGAAGGACCTTCCTTAAATGCCGCTTTGTTTAACTCAAATTCTTTTGCAGCCACGATAATTCCTTTTGTAACTACTTTAATACCAGCAGCAAATTCATTTGGACCTATTCCACCCATTCCAAAGAATGACCAGAAGGCATTATCTGCTAACATTTTATAAACTATTGAGAAAGCACCAAGTGCTATTGATACACCTTGAGCCCATTCTTTTGTTGGTCCACCATTAAAACTACCTCTTCCAAGAACTGCTGCTGTGTCTACGACTGTTTGTGCTATCATCAGTACAGCTTCACCACCAGCTGCTAGTGCTACTAGTCCTAAACCTAAACTCCCAACAATAAGAGAACCCATTCCTAACATAGCAACTCCAAAGACTCCCATACTTAGAGTAACTGATTTGGTCCACTCTAAAGGAGGGAATTTATCGTAACTACCTTTTGATATTATTTTAGAAACCGCGACTATACTCGCTGCTACTACTAATATTGCTACAGCTCCTAGTACTATTGGAATTATTAATGGACCTAAATATGCCATTCCTAAAGCAAATGGTGCTAGTACAGCGACTACACCTAACGTCCATTTAGTTGGTGGATATTTTTTATACTGACCTTTTGCTAATATTTTATCAGTAAGAACTATTGCAACTGCAACAATAGCTACTGCGACTAGACCGAGTATAATAACAGGAAGTGGTAACAATCCTAAAAGAACAACTGCTGGTGCGAATACCGCAAATGCTAGAGCTACTTGAAGAGTCCAAGACCATTTAGGTGGTTTTTCATATTTACCTTTAGCTAGTATCATTGAACTTATTACAATTGCCATTGATATAAGAACAATACCAACAACACCTTTTATTAAACTACTAAGTGGTAATAGTCCCAGGAATATGACCGCTGGTGTAAATGCGGTTACTACAAGTGCCATAATTATACCATAAACTAATATCTTTAACATCTTCATCCAAGGAATCTCTTTCATCTCAGCTAATATGTGAGATGATAACCAAATCGCGGTCGAGATGGCCACAAGTGTTAGTGGAATTAAGAACAGTTTTTTAGTTCCGAGTATTTTGTCAATTGCGATAATACCAGCTGCTAAATAAGGCATTACATAACTCAATATTGCGAACATAAGCGTAATAACGATAGCCACAAATATTTGCATAAATGACATCGGTTTAACTTTAGATAATATCCAAGAAGAGGCTGTTATTGCCAATGCCATCGCTGGTAGTATCAAAACTACAACAGCTGCTAGTTTTAACATAGTTCCCATTCCGAATAATTGTAGTACGACAGCAAGAGCCGTTAATAAACCTTTAATACCAATTGATATAACAGCGAACATAAAACCAATCGCAATTGCAGTTATAGCCTGACTAAAACTTATTGGTTTAATTAAACTTAATATCCAAGATGATAAAGTTATACCCGCTGCTATTGATGCCATTAATACTGGTAAAATCAAACATAATTGGAATAGTTTACCCATATTAATACCTTTTTGTTTACCTCCAAATCCTTTTGCTTGTACTTCAGTTTCTTCAGTCAATGCGTGTAATAAACCTTTTATGCCTGATGCGACAACAGTAAACATACCTGCTATTAAAATAGCAGTTATTATTTGTGGAATAGTCATTGGTCTTATTTTAGATAATATCCAAGATGATACAGTTATACCTATTGACATAGCAAGCATTATTAGTGGTAACCCGATGACCATGCCAAATAGTTTACCCCAAGACATTTTTTTTGTCCTCATCTTCGTTTTACCTCCCTTTCCATCATCCATCGAAAGTTCAGTTTCATCTTGAAGTCTATTTATGACATCTGCCATTACTGGTGCGATAAAGTAAAATAGTGTAGCTATCATTACCGCGCTTAGGAACTGCATAATGGTTATTTTCTGAATCTTAGAAAGAATAAATGATGATATGAGAACTCCAAGTGAAATTATTCCCATTACTATAGACGCACCCAATGCTGATCTAGGAGTAAGACCACTTTTTGCGATTCTCTCAAAAGCAACTGCGATTAATAATATCGCCAAACTAAGTCCTATTACTGATAGAAAATCTACTTTTCCGACAATCTTAAATGCCATACCGATTGCTAATACCGCAATTGCTATTAAAAGTATTGTACCAACACCTTTCTTTATATTTGATTCTTTTTTCTTGTCTGTTTCAGCTGACTCAAACTCATCTGTTTTTTTATCTGAGTTCTTTTTTTTCTGTAAATCAACAATTGTCTTCTGATTATTAAGTATTGCTTGAGTGTCTGCTTTAATAGACTTTATACCTGAGTTTATGGACTCCAATTGTTTACCAAAGTCACCGCCACTAATGGCTTGAGCAGTATCAGACTTAGCTTCTTTTTTACTCGCTAGAGCATCTGTAAGAAGTTCTAAAGCATTTCCTAAATTATCAAGAGCTTTTAATAACTGTTTATCCATAAAAAACTTTTATTTCGATAGTATATATAAAAACCGTTATTACATGTATAATATATAAACTATAAAAATTTACCAATCTGATGAAGATATCTAAATTATTTAAATACTACATACTTGGTGAATCAATAAAAGAAATCGAGATGAATAGAATATTGGATAAAATCTCAAAAAGGGTTCGTATAACGAAGAGAGAAAGAGAATTTCTTGACCTTTATAATCAAACTTCTAAGATAGAGGATAGAGATTATATGATGCTTTCTAAAAATTCAACTTCTAAAAAAGTTAAAGAATTGTTAGAAAAAGATAAAAAAATTATTTGTGATTTACATGATAGAAATGGTAAGTTTGGATTGCAAATAATTGATATCACTGACGATTTTGAAAGTGAAGAGTCTTTAATTATTATGAAGTCTGATGAAAAACACAAAATGCATGATAAGTTTCTTTATAATATAATATATAATATTAAGAAGAATCAATATTCTCTTCAAGAACAAGATGAATACTTTGAAAAATTAAATGTTAGTAATGAAGATTAAAAAATTTAACAAATTTATCACAGAAGAGATTTCTGGTACTGAATTGGTTGGTCCGATTGGTCCAGCATATGGTGAAACAAGACTACAAAATAAAACAGTAGACGCTTCTGATACTACAGTAGTATTTTCAGATTTAGATAATAAATTTTACAGTGAAGATGAATTTAATGATCTTTATAATAACTATCTAAAATCAGGTGGAATTCCATTTCAAGGAGGTTATTGTAAAGAAAATATTGACAAAATATTAGATTTTTTACAGAACTCCTAACTTTTAATATATAAACTTGATAAAAACAGAAATCAATTTATGAGTAAATTAATTACACTTAATGGTCTAACCGATGACCAAATTCTAAATGACCTATTTGCTGATGAGATATTTGTATATGAAGATGTACAAGGTAGTAAAATATGGGTTAATTGGAACGGGAAAGAATTTCAAATTAAACCAAAGTCAGTAACATCACAGTCTATAAATCTTATAGACTTGGCTATGCAAAATTATTATAATCCAGCAATTGACTTTTTTAATTCTTTAGATGATAGAATAAAAGGATTATTAAATAAAAAGTGGTGGTTTTGTTTTGAGTATTTTCCCGACAATCAACCAGCTAATATTGAGTATAATAGAGTTCCTAAAAATCAATTAGTTCTTACTGGAATCTATAAATCAAATAAGTATGAGTTGAACATTGATGAACTCACCGAGTATTCAAGATTATTGAACGTGGATTTACTTCCTATAATATATCAGGGTAAATTAACAGAAAATATGATAGAGGCTATAAAGTATTTTATCAATACATCAGAAAATGATTTAGAATATATCTTTGGTGAAAAATCATTCTCATACTTCTTTTATAAGATATTAAATCCTAAAATTGATAATTCGTTCTTAATGGATGAAGATTTTCAGAAAAACTTGGAAAAAATGATAATAAGATGTCAAAGTAAAGATATGTCATTTGAGTTATTGAATCCTTTATATAAAAGATTAAGTGAGACAAATAACACAGAGTTTGTTGAAATATACACATTGATTCTAATTAACTTCTTAAACTTCTGTCAGTCAGTCAATTTAGAAGATATTAAATTAAAAGGTGATAAAAAAGACGATATCTATATTTACTTGATTAGTAAACTTTTCAATATTTATGTTTCTGAGGTAAAAGAAGATTTACTAAATTTTGATTTTACTGTTCCTGATTTTTTTGATAAAGATAAA
>Ga0209500_10000268_pt1 | contig 46537 bp, 49 predicted proteins | sample S_140212_EF_Meta_FD_187323 | JGI IMG/M metagenome (GOLD analysis project Ga0209500, IMG submission 187323) | Freshwater microbial communities from Lake Simoncouche, Canada to study carbon cycling - S_140212_EF_MetaG (SPAdes) (version 2) | ecosystem: Environmental > Aquatic > Freshwater > Lake ... | reverse complement strand
GGTGGTAGGGTGGTAGGGGTGAGAGACGCGGGGAAGCTTCCCCTGTACCTGGCAACGTGCCATTGCCTTGCCTTGCGTTGTACCTGGCACGGTGGGAAGGGGGGCAAGGTCCGGGCTTCCCTACCCCCTTCCCTCAATCCCTGGGCGGATCGTTAGGACGGGGAAGGGTTGCCTGCTGCTTTACCTATCGAGCTTGCGCAAGGTGGGGTTGCCCTATGCCCTACCATCGCCCGCCCGCGATGGTTTACTAACGAGACGAGACAGGCCCAGGGATAACTTGCCCTTGTGAAATATGCCCTTGCCTTGCGACCGTGCCGGCCATTGTGTCGCGGTCCTATGTTCACCCCTAAAAGAAAAGAGTACCTTGCCCGCGTCCTAATCGCCGGCGTCATTCTGTCCTGGCCCTTGGCCCTTTGCCTAGGCTACGGGCCGGCAATCCGTCGTTTCATCCTTTCCCTTTGCCTCTCCTAATATGAAACCCCCGAAACTGATCAGCGTAAACGCGGACGCGAAAACAATTAAAGGTACGGGCCAGGGATACCTGACTGGCATTTGCTACCTGTCGCCCGCATCAATTGCAGGCCTGGGCAACCTATGCCCCCACGCGTCCCCAGGATGTCGGGCCGCTTGCCTTTATACGGCGGGCCGTGCCGGAATATTCAAAAGCATTAACAAGGCCCGCCTTGCCCGTACGCGTCTATTGTTCGCGGACCGCAAGGCCTTTTGCGATCAGCTGGAAAAGGAAATTGCCGCATTGGTACGCAAGGCGGACCGCGAAGGCCTGGCCCCCGTTGTTCGTCTCAATGGAACGTCGGACCTGACCATTGAAAGCATATTCCCCCACCTGTTTGATATGTTCCCCCGCGTCCAATTCTATGATTATACCAAGTCGGCGCGTCGGGCTTTAGCCTGGGCCAAGGGCGGGCTTCCCATTAACTACCATTTAACCTTTTCCTATTCGGAAACAAATGGGCCGAAGGCCTGGGCCTTGCTACGCGAAGGGGTCAACGTCGCGATGGTAGCGAAGGGCATCAACGCCGGCGAATTGCTTACGTCCGCCCTATTTGAGACGTTCGACGCGGACGCGTCGGACCTGCGTTTTCTAGATAAGCCCGCGTCGGACGGACGCGGACGCGTCGGGCTTCTCAAGGCAAAGGGCAAGGCCCGTAAGGATAAAAGCGGATTCGTCGTTAACCTTGAAACCCTTTAACCCTATGCACCCCACCGTTAAAAGTCAGCTGATGGTCCTTCATTCCGCTTGTCAGTCCCTAGGGATTGACCCCGAAAACAACGCGGAACAAAGCGGGCAAGCCTTTCTCGCGTTTAGCAAACGCGACGCGGGCAAGGTTGTTTCCCATTGCTTTGCCCGCTGGGGTTGGTCTCCGGTGATCGTCTTATTCGACGCGACGTTGCCCGCTATCCCGAAAAGCCAGCAATGGTTAGGGACGGAAGCAATTGAACCTCTTACCCCTATGAAGGCCCTTAATATGCTTTACGGAATGACCCCCGTCGAAACCGCGCGAGACGCGGAAACCTTGATAGCCTGGGCGGAAGACAATCCCGAACAATTGACAAGCGGGCAGGCCTTACGCGGGCTTGATATGGTCCGCCGGCATTTGGCGGATGAGCGTTATCCCGAGGCCTAACCTGGGCCAAGCTCGATCGCCAGGCCCCGCAAGGGGCCTTTTTTATGCCCCGACGAAATGAAGAGACTGCCCTTGACGAGACCCCCCGAGTCCTACAGGTTGTAGGTCCTCCCTAATATATGAATCCCGACAATACCCTGTCAGATAAAGCCCGCGAAGCCCTGTCCCACGTCATCGTCACCGCGACCGAAGGCGGACATTACACCCGCGAAGACTATACCGAATGGACCACCTACGTGCATAAGGACACCCCGAAAGGTTTCTATGCCGAGGTCACCGTTCACCCGTGCGAAGAGGGCAACGTCGATACGAATCCCGTCCGCCTTGACCCCGACGAGCTTGGCTCCCGCCTCCGCGAGCATATGAATGACGCCGACCTTGCACCGCATCACCGTCGAATGATTGTCCTCCTCCTGGAGGGCGACGAGGACATCGCGGGAGAGATGGACGTCATCGATGCCGGTGCCATCTTCCAAATCGCCATTTACGGCGAAGTCATTTTCGGCTGATCATAATTTCCCAAACCTATGCGTACCCCCAAACAAATCGAGTGCCTTGAATCGGCCTGTCGGACCCTCAACGGATACCGCAAGCGGAAGGCCCAGGAATGGACCGTGACGCCCTCTGACCTGCTAACCCTGTCAGAGGCCCGTGCGGTCTCCGCGAAGCCCGCCCTGGCTGAATGGGACGACCTGGCGGTTTTCATTCCCGTGAAGGTTGCCGGCCTTTTGTACCGAGCGCTGACTCCGAAGGGCCGCGAGTCCCTTATCTCCGACGAGGTCTTTGGTGGCTGGTTCGGTGGCGGTCCTGCCGACCCTGACTGCGACATCGACGGTGACTTTTGCTCTACCCCGAGCCACTCCGATGACGTCGTGGGCCTTGTGGAGTACGTCGAAGACCTTGAACATTGCTCCGAAAGTGGGCTTCTCTTTATCTACCCCGACAAATACTAATCCAGCTAAACCCTATGCTCGCATACATCAGCACGACCCGTTGCTTTAAAATGGGCCACACCTCTCACCTCAACGCGAAGGCCATTACCGCCTCGGGCGATCCGTGCGTCTTCAAGGCTCGCGTCCGCTGGAATCACGACCTGTCCATCGACGAGAACCATAAGCAGGCTACCTTTGCCGTCCTGGCAAAGGCCGGCCTTATTCGCGGTGACTACGTCCTGCACGGCTTCCGCCAGGACTATTGGGTTGCCCATTGGTCCGCCCTTCCCTCCACTCTCTGAACCCAACAAAATGACCATCAACCTCAAGAAATACGACGAACACGTTTTCGTCGTCGATATCGATGTCACCCGATACGAACACTTCACCTACGGTAATTCCGTCGTGGGCGTGAAGGCGAACGCACTCCGGTACGTCGAAGAAATCATCAAGGCGAAGCCGACCGACCTCGTCGAAGGCCTCGTCCAGCCCAGCCTTACCGCGTGGGCCGACTACTGCGACATCGTCTATTGCGACGTCAGTTGCATTGACGAATGCGAGGGCGTTGACCCCGACCGCGACATCGATGACGACGAAGATTATTGGACCATCTCCTTCCGCCTCATCGCCCGCTTCAGGCATCAAGTGATCGCCGGCACGTCTCTGGAGAAGGCCAAGGATTCCTTTATCGAGGAGCTGAACCTGATCGTCGAAGACCCCATTGGCGATTCCCTGGAGGAGTACGCCTGCGACTTCTCCCTCAACGTCATCGACAGCGACTGTTTCTGATATGAGCGACGAAACTAAAACCGCGCGAGTTGCCTTGGGCGTCAAGGTGACGTTCACGTTCCCCCCGTCCCAGACCCCGAAGGCAATCGAGGGTTGGTGGCTGGACGAATGCCCTGATTTCGAAGAATGGATTGAGTGCGAACACGACGACATCATTCTCGACGACATCGTGGTAGACGACTACCACGTCGCCAGCCCTGGCACGGTCCACGTCTACTACCGCATCGAGGCCACCTACCCCACCCGCTGGCGTAAGGATGACGTCGCGGACGCCATTATGGACGCCACGGTCATCGCCAATGAACCCGACGACTGGTTGGTCGGGGAGGTCAAAAGCACGGGCATCAAATTTCACCTCTAATGCAAATTCTATCCACCCTATCCGCCGGCGATAAACTCGTCGTGTCGGCCCTTTTCTTCTCATTCGGCATCGGCCTCGCCCTGTGGCTGATGATCAAGCGATAACCATTCCCAACCCAATGAAACACCCAGACGAAAACCAGACGGAGGGCTTCAAGGCCCTCTGGAGTATCATCCACGCGTGGCCCACGCAAGACGACCTCGAAATGGTCTGCCAGGAACTGGCGGGCCACGACGAACGCATCGGTGCGGTGCATAACATCGCGACAATGCTGTCGTGGATGGCCTCCACGGTCTCCGCTGACTGCGACCAGATGTCGTACGAACACGGCAAAGAGGGCGACCGCTACGGGGACAACCCCGCCGCGAAGGACCACTATATGAGCCAGGTCCATTACGCGTACGAAAGTGCGCGGATGGATGTTTACTCAAATGCCGTCATAGATGCCCACGAAGCCGACGAGGAGCTGAAGAACCGTAACGACAAAATCGATGAAGATAACAATAGTGAGTTGACAGCCGAGCAGGCTATCGAGGAAATCGAGAAAATCTAATATGGCCTCCATCTTCTCTCTCACCGAAAAAAAGGTAGCCAAGATGAGCCGTAAGGCTCTCAAGGTCTGGATCGAAACCGTCGTGACCCGCCTTGGCATCCCGATCAGCGAGTCCACGGAAGGGTCGGACCAGTACGATGCCGAGGTCATCCTCGCCGGCGATTACGAACACGTCTCCATCTCCTACGACCGTGGCTCTTACGCGGTTTGGTCGTACTCCCCATACATCGACTACGCGAACATCGAGGACGGCAAGGGCAACCTTGAAGAAGAAATCCAACGCGCTCGCGACCTCGCGGACCCCTCCAACCCCCGAAACAAATAATACAATGCCCAAGTATCAAGTCATCCGCAACGTGGACATCGTCTGCGAAGTCACCGCCACCAGCAAGGAGGACGCCAAGATGGTCGCCCTGGAGGTCGAGTCGCAAGGCAAGGCCGAGTTCTGCTGGAACAAGACCACGGCTGTTATGATCAGCAAAGAGCCGAAGGTCACCAAGCGGAAGTTCGAAATCGTCGTGACTGCCCGAACGACGAGCAAACGCGACGCGACCAAGGAAGAGGTAGCCGACGCCTTGTGCGTCGAGAACCTCGACTACGGCAATATCGGACTGGACTTCACGTCCGTCAAAATCACATCGAGTGCGGTCTGCGACTCCCGCATCATCATCACCTACTGCGTCACGGTCTCCGGATTCTCGGACCGAGCTGACCTGGGTAACGATATGCGGGCGCAGATAGACGAGATGATTATGTGGTGGTGTACCGCGTGGGACAACTACGCGACGATCACCGTCAAAGCACTCGACGTATGAGCAAGCCAAAGACATACAAGATGACCATCGTGGTCACGCACGAAGAGATTCTCGCGTTCGACTACGTCGTGATGCGGGCAAACGACGTGGACCACGACTGGCACAAGAGCGACCCTCACAACCCGCAGACGAAGGAGGCCCTTGTCCAGGTGGACAAGGCCGACGAACTCTACCGCAGGCTCCGGGCCTTGGCCGACGGGCTTAACTAATTTCCCAACACAAAAATGAGCCAACCCAACCACTACGCCGTCAAGGCGATCGCCGAACTCGGTATCGAGACGTTCGGAACCGAGAAGCAATGCGAACGAGAGTTCAACAAGAAGGTGAAGGCCCTCAAGGCCGTCGCCAAGGAACTCGGCATCACCCTCTGGGTCGATGAAGTCCTCGTCGAAGAATAATTCCCACCCAATGAAAAACAAAAAAGAACAAGAAGAACACGTGTCCCTGGAAATCGGGGACTACACCGTCATCGTCCGCGTCACCTTCACCAAGAAGGAAGACGAGAAGATGTGGCACTCGTACGAGCTGATCGGTGTCGAATGCCCCGAGAGCATCGACATCCGCGAGACCGATATCACGAAGGCGATGATCCAGACGGAGATTGCGTCGCACTACCAGTACCTGGCGGAGAACCCCGTGGAGCCTCCGCTGGAGGCCCTTGCGTTCATCATCCAATGTGCGGAGGACCGGCCTGCTGGGGTCACCTACAGCACGTCTGGGCTTGAGACGATTGAGCGGGCCAAGGCTTGGCTCGTCGAAGCGGGCGGAGTGCTTCTCCCCAAGATTAGGCGCTAATCGAGAAAAGCGGCCAAAAGGGGCGATTCTTGCGAGTCGTCCCTTTTTTTGTGCCTCCGCATTTGCCCCGTAAGGCCTTTGGACGACCTAACCCTAGGTAGGCATCAACCGAAACCGCCAACCCAGCCTGGAGGCTCAATGAAGGGGGCCGTTGGGGCTATCGTGGAATCGATCGACAGCATAAAGTGGGCGCCCCCGTCGTTAGCCCAAACCTTCTTGATGACCAGGCTAGAGACCGACGAGTCGTCCTTGATCAGACCGGCCCTCATCATCGCGTCGAGTGCCAGCTTTGCCAGGTTGTCGGCATCGGGACGGAAGGTGTGGGGTTTGCCCCAGCGATCATCCTTGGGGGTGGGCATACGGAAGAGCATTAACACGTCGAGCGGTTCGCCGGCTACGCCGTGAGCGTCGAAGGCTTTACGAGCTGACCGCTCGACGGTGACGATCCACCGCTTGGCGTTAGCGTCGGCTACGGAGACGACGCGCCCCTTGCAGAGTCTGGGCCTGGGTTGAGGCCTTGGGGTACCCGAGGCGGAGAATTGGATTGGGTTCATTTTGGGTAAGGGGTTGGGTTCATACTATGATGCAGTCGGGATGCCTCGCCCTTCTGGGCGATGGGCAAAGCCCGAGGATGCCATTAATAGTATTAATAGGGTGCTTCCTCGCTTCCTCGTCGTTCTGTAAGTGACGTAACTGCAACGAGATCCGATGAGGAAGGGGGGGGTGTCGTTTTTGCCAAAAAGGAAAGGAAGGGGGGTAAATCGCACTTAAGTCGTTGATAATCAACGTAAGTGGTACCTTCCTCGCGCGGTTTGAGGCACGAGGATGAGGGGGGTAAAACACCCCTTCCTCGACCCACGACTATCAACGACTTACGAAGCACGTTTCAGTCTCCGTAGTCGATGCTTTCAGCCTCTTCCTGGATGGCCTTCATCAGTCCAGGCACGGTCTCGGGGTCGATCTCATCCCCGTCCTCGTCGGTGCAGTCGATGACCTCGGTATCATCCCAGTCCAGCTCCCAATGCCCGCACTCCTCGGTCTGGGTACGGCCACCCCAATCGTGGTCGAACGAGTCGTCCTCCCAGGTGAGACCGGCATTGAGGTTGACGATGTAGGTGTGGTCGTCGAGTTCGACGGTCAGTTCGACTTCTTTCATTTGGTTGGGGGTTGAGGGGTCCACTTGTTGCGCGCGTACAGGGAGGCCCACCGCTCGCGGTGTCCCTTGATTTGGTGGTCGATCAGCTCCTTCTCCCAGGGGGTGACGAGCTTAAGGCCGGGTTTAGCCCTGGCCTCCTGCGAAGTCTTGGCGGTCTTCATTGGTCGCGGATGCCGAAGGTGTCGTTGCGGAGGAGCTTGAACTGATCGGTGGTCATATGGCGGATGATGCCGTCCTCGTCCAGGACGATGGCGAAGACGTCGTTGGCGAAGGTGCCACCGTCGCGGACGTAGATGAGAAGGCCATAGCCGAGAGGGGTCTCGACGGGCATCGGGTTGCGGAATTCGTGGATCACTTGCCGAGTTCCTCGTCGAGTTTCTTGTCCAGGTAGGCGCAGTTATTCTTCAGACGCTCGACCTCGGACTTGAGGTAAGCAATCTCTGCGTTGGTTTCACGGCTTGCCGTGAGGACAGCCACTCGGACGACCTTCAGCACTTCCGTGCTGAAAGCCTTCTCGAAAGCGTCGCGTTGGTCGGTGACCCTGCCGAGTTCAAGCCGGAGGGTGATCGTCGGGTCGTATGGTAGTTCTGGGTTCATTGGGAAGATCGATAGTATTGGTGAGAGAGGTCGTTACGTTGACGACCGTCTTCATAGAGTCGAGCCAGGTTCGCGCGCGGTCAGCGATATCCTGGAGTTCGGACACGGACATATCCTGGAGGTCCTTCTTGCCTCGGTTGCCGACGGCCAGGGCAGCAGCTACCGCAGACAGACCGTGGCCCGAGGCCTCCAGGGTCCAACGAGCAGCCTGGAACTGGACCTGGGCGGGAGTGGCGGGATCATCGAGCAGTCGGTTCATCACGGCCCAGGCCTTGGTGGCGCCCTTGGTCTTGATGTCGGTGTCACGGTAAATCTCGATGGCCTCGCGAACCTTATGGTTCTTAAGCAAGGCGGAGCCGTTGGAGGGGTCGTAGCCGGCGGATTTAGCCGCGATCATAGCGTTACCACCATTGGCTACGTAGGCCTCGATGAAGGCCATCTGCTGTTCGCTCACCGAGCCTTCGGCTTCTTGGCGGACGATGAGTCCACCCTTCCATTGGTCCTTATCCGTTTGTTTTCGCATCGTATTGTTTCTTCAAGTCCTTCCAGTCGATGTCGTTCATCTTGCAGAAGCGGTGGACGTTCTGGAGGTGGACGCCCCCGAGGGAGTCGGCTACCTGTTCCAGCGTCTTGCCGGCCAAGGCACCAGCAATGATGGCGTCGCGCCATCCCGTCTTATTGATCTTCTTCCCCTGGCCCTTCTCGGAGGTCCGCCAGCGGATGCCGAGTATCTTGAGCCAGCCGTAGATGCAGGGCTTGGAGTAGCCAAGCTTCTTGCAAGCCGCCCGCAGAGTCATCCGCTGTGCGTTCATCTCCTCAAGGTGGGGACGCATCTCGACGAGTCGGACTGCGGTGGAGTGGAACATCTTATGCCCCCGGAAGGACACGGCACCCCTCATCGCACCCCGTTCGCCCTTGAAGGCGATGAGGGGTGACTGGATGATGGTCTCATAGAGGTCGCTCATTTGATGTAGATGGATCGGTAGATTTTCATAGCCTTCTCAAACTTGCGGTCGTCGAGCATCGGGTTCGACGGGCGGAAGCTGTAGCGTTTAAAGCCGTGGTAGCCCAGGTTATACGCGAGCCACGTTTCGTGGGCAAAGGCCTTGCGCCCGATCGCCAGGGAGACGCGGTCACGCAGGGTGGTCAGCCAAGTCCGTGCGTATTCGGTCGCGATGGCCTTATCGTGGGCCTTCGAATACGGGTACGTCTTCTGGCCCAGGTTCTTCCTAATCTCGGTGGTGTCGGCCCAGGCTTCCTTGTGGAACTGGAATCTGCCACGGGCCTTTTGACCGTCGCCCAACGCGGAGTCGGGGTCCTTCTCTCCACCCGTTTCGATCAGCTGGACTGCGTCCAGCCAGGAGTCTGGCACGGGAGCCGCGAGTACGCTGGCACTAAATATCAGATTTGTTACGAGGCTTTTTACGGGGTTCATCGCGTTTAGTTGGGATGGGTACACTTGCTTTCTTCTCCTTACCTTCAACCTTTTTCTTTTGTTTTCTCGCGCGCCCCGTCCCCGAGATGGGGAGTCCGCCGGCGTCCCCGTACTTCTTAATGCCATTCTCCACTATCATTCGGCACCGATCCCAAAGCGAGACGTTGTCTCGCCCGTCGTCTGCCTGTCTGATAATGAAGTTCTTGCTCATATTGTTTTAATGATAATTCGTGCCTCCGTGTCGTAGGCGTACATCTCCCAGTTCGGAGGGTCGTAGGCACCGGAGTTGATTTCAGCCCCGATTTCGTCGGTGGCGATAGGCCCGCTGGCGATATCAAGCCACTTCTTCTCCTTACCGCCCTTGGCTGCTGCCGCGACGATGGCCTTGGACATCAGCATCTCGTCCACCAGATGGGCAAACTCGCCAGGGCCGATGGACCGCAGGTTTGCCGGCAGTTCGCCTCGACGGCGGTAGAGACCGCTCTTGGCGTTCTTGCCCTCGATGGAGTAGGGGTGGCCGTTGCGCGCGCCCAGGGTGATGGCGGCGAGCATCCAAGCTTGGCGTTCCATATAGTTGATGTCGTTGAACTTATCTTGATCGGTGACATCAACGAGCAGGCCGGATTGCGTACGCAGGAGCGTACGTTCGCCATCAAACATCTCGGGGTTATTGGCCTTGATGACGGCCAGCTTCCACAAGGCACCCTTCTTGGGGGTCATCTTGAGTGCCTTCATACGCCGGTCATAGTCGGAGCAATGCCACACCCCGATGTTACAGCGGAAGGCGGACGGCAGGGCGGAGGAGCCACGGATCGCGGCTTTCATCTGCTCCGCGTTGCGGATAGGTTCGTCGCCCTGCTTGCGGATGTGGTGGACGACGATGAGGGTAGCGTTGAGTTCACCGCAAATCTGGCTGGCGACACGGATAAATTCATTGATGACGGTGGCGGAGTTCTCCTCACCGTGAAGCACGGAATTTAGCGTATCGATGACCACTAGTTGTAGATTCTTGATATTCTTCAACAGGTTAAAGAACTCAAGCCATTTGCGGGAAGCCCTGGCCTCCTGGGTGCGCGGGTCTTTCTCGACGAGGGGGAAGGCCCCGCCCGAGTTGATAGTAGGCAGGATGACGAGGTCGTCGCCGGCGTCCCGACGACGTTCACCGTTCGGGTCCATATCGTGGAGGCGGATGTGGAGTTCGTCCTTGTCGTCCTCGGTCGTGAGGATGACGACGGCCCCCTTACGCATCACGGGCATACCGCCCCACGTGTCGCCCTCCTTGTTGCCGGCCACCTTCAAAGCCAGGTCCAGCATTAGGAAAGTCTTGCCGGCTCCGCCTTCAGCGACGAGGAGGTGGTGCTTGCCTGCCAGGATCAGCTTGCTGACGAGGAACTGACGGGTGGGTGGGGTATCGAGGGACCAGCGGTGGGCGCCCCATACCGCGAGGCCCTGGCCCTCCTGGAGGATGGGCTTCTCTGGCTCCTGCATTGGGCCGTGGCTGGAGATGTCCTTGCGGAGCAGGCCCTGCCACTCGGAGTTGAACCTGGCGTCGGGCCAAGGCGGATCCATATGGGCCAGCATCCACCCGTGGGTAGCCTGCTTGGCCTCATCGACGTTCATATCCCCCTTGCGGGCGACGTGCAGGTAGTGACCCGCTACGCGGGTAAAGGCGGACCACCTGGTCTCTCCGCCCTCGGCACCAGCGGACACGTCCGTGGTCAAGGCGGCGGTCGTATCGGTCTCGGGCTTGAACATTGCACCGACCTTGGCGGCTTCTTCCTTGATGGCCCACGGGCTGGCCGGGAGCAGGGCCACCTTGGTGGGAAAGGCCGAGTCGGGAGAGGGTTCAGACAGACGCTCGATAGTGACGAGTCGGACGACGCCCGACTTGCCGTGGATTGAGCCGGCGACGCGAATGGGTTGGTGCGCGCGACCGTAAGGGTTGCCGTCTACGCCCAGGCCGAACTGGATGTCGGCACCGCACTTGCGAGCGATGGAGTCTCGATAGGTGACGATCTCCTGGACCGAGAGGTTCGGGCTGACAGACCAGTAGACGTGACGCTTGGGCTTGCCCTCCTCCGTGATGCCACCCGACAGCACGACCATCGCGGCAGGGCCGAGGTGTTCTTCAGCAAAGGCCAGCTTTGCGTCCGTGTCGCCGGTGTCGAAGTCGGCGCAAACCGACCGGAAAACGTCGCAGTTCTCGGACGTGCCACGGCACTCCCGCAGGGTACACGGCACGATAAAAGTAGCCACTCCGTGCTGTCCCCAGCGCGTCGCGTGGAAGGCGACGGACATCGAGAATCGACGCCATCCAAGGGAACTGGGCTGGAGAAAGATGTCCTCGCGGAACACGCCCTCGCGATCCGTACCCTTCTCACCGATGCCCCGCAGGCACACGTATCCCGTAGGGTTCTCTCCAAAAAGAAGACGAAGGTGCGAATCGACGGCGGAGCCATCGACGATTGGAGCCTCGCTCATCGTCAGATAAAGCGGATGAAGATGGGAGTCTTCGAACCGACGTAAGAGCCTGTGACGTTGTACGACATATGGTCCATCGCGTCCTCTTCAGACATCCCTTCGACGACAAAGAAAATTTCGATGCACTTGTCGTGGTCATAGACGACGACAGGCTCCATACAGCCAGCCGTCACCCCGATGATCGCCGCCTCTAGCCCATCGGCCAGGAGCAACTCATCGCCCATCTCTTCGGCGATTTCATTAATCTTCTTGAGGTTATCTTTGCCCTCTTGGACAAGCATATCCTTAAGGACGTTTTTCTTCACTTTTTTGGAAGCCATGAAGGTGCGATTTCGGTGTTGGTTTTTGGTTTAAGTAAGCTGAAGTCGAACGACTGTACGGGTTCCTGCTTGGTGGCCTTGCGATCCCAGCATCGTTCGCGGAAATCGCACATCACCTTGCATCGGTAGTCGGACGGGTCGTTATAGGGGCGGGGGATTTCCTCGGGGTCAATGGTAGATACGATAACAGCGACTTTATCGATGTAATCCTGGCAGTCCCTGGAGTCGAAAGGGATGACCTCTACGTTGAGTTCGGCGGAGTCGCGGTTTAAGCACGTAAACAGGCACGATTCAAGCTTGTGGTAGCCCATATAAATCTGGACCTGCGCGTAGTAGATGGGCTTACTTTCCTTGATTCCCTTGTTGACGACGTCCTTAAAAGATGAAACGCCCAGGGCCTTGTTTTCCCACAGCATCGGGTAGACGAGGCCGGGGATGTCTGGACCGGCTTGGACAACACCGTCAAGGTGGCCCTTAAACTTACCATCGACATCGGAGATGCCGATCTGGCGACCGTCGGGGGTGTGAGTCTGGAGTTCGAAGCCGGCGAGACGGAGATACTCCGCTACGCGAGACTCGCCATCGTGGCCCATATCAAACATACGCAGGGTGTTGCCCTTGAAGTCAGCACCTGGGTCCTTCTCCGTCATATGGTATTCGTAAGCAAGCTTACGCGAACAACCCTCCCCAATGCGGGATGCGCCAAGGTACTTTCGTTTCGGCTGCTCCTTATTCTTCGCCTGCATAGCCTTGTCGATAAGTTCGACGACGGCATCGTGCGTTGGGTTTTTGATCTCGGGTTTGAATTTCATCAGATGGAAAGTACCTTGGCTTTTATGGACCGTTCGCGGAACTTCCAAGTAAGAAGGCAGGATGCCTTGTACTTTGTCAGACTCATCGCGGACAGGGGGGTGAGGCCCAGGATATCAAGTTGCTTGGTAGAGGGGGGTTCGTGGAGCCATCGCTTGGACTTGCGGGCGGCGTCCCTGTCTCCGTGTTCACGGAGGTAGTCGTCTGCGGAGGCGATAGCCTGGAGGCGATCCGTGGTAACCCCGATTAGCTTGACGGAGGCGGAGTTATCTAGCCCGCCCACAACCCACTCTTTGTCGTCGTGGCGCACGACTACAGCCCAGGCGGTCATCGCGTTAGCCATCGTGACCATGCCGTCCCAGAAGGACTCCCATCGGAAGGGGGACATCTCAAAAATCTCGACCTCCGTAAGGGTGAAGTTGACCAGGTCCTCGCGGTCCTCGGAGGCCTCCTTGATGCGACGCTCGACGCCGTCAAAGATGTGTTCACAGGCTGGGCATATCGCCAGTTGAGCCGGCACGTCCATCCCGCAGGACGGGCAGATTTTAATAGGCGGTTCGCCAGGTTCAACGGGCTGGAGCTTAACCTCGGTCTCAATGCCACCGTGAACAAGTAGTGAATAACCAAAATCTATTACAATGCAGTCGGTCTTAATGACGCCGGGGTACCGCTCGGGGTCAACTTTGCGGAGTCCGCGACCAATCATCTGGATCATCGTGGACTTGAAAGAACAGGGGCGTAGGAGGACGACGCACGAAACTGTCTGGCAGTCCCATCCTTCGGTGAGGACGGCGACGTTTACCAGTACCTGGAAATGGCCGTGTTCGAAGCCGTGTAAAACCTTTCTGCGAGAGTGTTCAGACAGGTTGCCGTGTACGATGTCGGCCTTGACGCCGGCGTCCTTGAGGGCCTCGGTTACGTGTTCGGCGTGGGCCACGGTAGAGCAGAACAGCACGGTCTTTCTGTCGCCGGCCTTAGCCTTCCATTCTTCGACTACCCGCTCGGTGACGGCGGACTTGTCCATGATCGCGGCAACCGCATCCATATCAAAGTCGGCAATGGTTCTGCGGACGGAGGCAAGTTCCTGGCGTAGGCCACAATCGATGACGAACGCGCGAGGACGCACCAAGTTGCCGGCCTCAATAAGCTCTTTAACGGTGATGACGTCGGAGACATTGGAGAAGACCTCCTTAAGGGCCTTCTTATCCCCTCGTTGGGGGGTAGCCGTGACGCCCAGTACTTTAAGGTTAGGGTTTAGCTCCCTGGCGCGATCCAAGATAGAGCGGTACGATACGGCGGCGACGTGGTGGGCCTCATCGATGACGATAAGGTCCATCCTGGGCATCGTCTCCAGGTTGTCTGGGCGCGAGAGGGTCTGGACCATCGCAAAAGTGGCACCCTCGGACCAACGCTTGCGATCGGCTGCGTAGATGTCGGAGGGGGTCTCGGGGGCTACCCGTTTAAAGGTGGCCCTGTTCTGGGCTACCAGTTCATCGCGGTGCTGGATGACAAGTACCCGCATTCCTGGGGTCTTGCTCATCAGTTGGTGAATGGCGGCTGACAGCATGACAGTCTTGCCAGCACCGGTAGGCGCAACGCCTAGGGTCTCTCCGCATTCGGCGATGGCCCACAGGGCCTTTCGCACGAACTCCTGCTGTCGAGGGCGGAGCTTCATAGAAAAAGTGGGGGTGCGGGAGGAGAGGCGACCCCAACAGCCGCTTCACTCCTGCGTGAATTTAAAGCGGAAGTGTCCAGACCGACGGCTGGTTTAACGCTTTTCACTCGCACCTTGGGTGTTTTAAAGAGAACAGGCTTACCGGACCTATCAGATATTACAGCGTAGAATGAATAATACGCCAGCAATATCTGGGCTGGGGGTCCGGTAAGCCTGCGAGGGTTTAGAACGGTCCGTTTCCGGAGGGAGCCTTCGGCCACGCCGGCTTCTGGATCGAAGCGGGAGCGGTGGTCGTGGGCTTAACGCTGAAGGCGTTACCGCGAGCGGTATCAATTGCGGCCTGACCGCCGATAAGCTTCTGGTAATCCTTGTAGCCACCGGACGCGGGGTTCGGGGAGAGCCATTCGCCGACCTTGTTCTTGTCAGAATAGGCAGGGTCCTTGGACTCCTCGATCTTGACCTTGATGGCGACACGCTGGCCGTCCATACCGTTCATAATTTCGAGCGTGGGCTTGCCTTCGAAGGCGTTGTACGACTCGGGCTTTGCGGGCGTGAACCAACCGCTCGATTCGAAGATGCGGGCGACGGACGTGATGCCCATCTTGCGCCACTTCTCGCTGTTGCGGTCGTCCTGGATGTCCGGGACCATGTCGAAGACCTTGCGGCCTTCGTGGTCACCGCCGACGAGAGTCAGCGTCACGGGGTAGTACGTACCGCCGGTGGTGCCGGACTGGCGCGCGGCCTGGACCGTGAGGATGGCCCAGGAGATGGTGCCGTTGGGGATGAGTTCCGGTGCCGAACTGGCTCCGGAGGTGGGGGAGAACATGCTCATGTTTTCTTGGTGTTTTTGGGTGGGTGGAAATTACTTCTTCTCGGGCATCACGGTGATGACGTTGGAGTCGGTGCGTTTGCCTTCACGGATCTTCTTAACCAGAGCCTTGAGGTCTGGAGCTTCCAGCACGTCGAGGCGTCCAGAGCGATCCTTGGCGGGGTAGCCCCACGGATTCTGCTGCTGACAGCAGAGGCCACGGTACATTACGCCATCCTCTGCCTTGAAGTTCTGAAGGGTGATGACTTGGTCGAAGATACCTGGGAGTTCACGGCCAGTAGCGGCGCCTTCAACCTGGGGAGACCAAGTGACCCGCTTGAGATCGTCTTCCTCGCGGTTAAGGATGCCGACCATAATGACAGATTTGCTGCAATGCTGGAGGTGGGTGGTCCAGCGCATCATCTCCTTCTTAAGGATGCCGTAGGCACCACGCGTGTCGGGCTTGCCAGTCTTCTCGGAGACGGCTTCGGGCTGCTTCTCGGCCCACTTAAAGCACTCGCGCGAGGCGACGGTGATAGAGTCCACAAAGACCGTATCGTACTTCTTGAGGTCGATGTCCTTGAACGCCTCCTGTACGGCGTCGTAGTTGGGCTTGGAGTAGGAGCCGACGGAATCGCTCGGGTCGTGACCGCCGATGTAGAGGGCGAGCGCGCGGGCGATCTCCCACGGGTAGCGACCGTACTCCTGGGCGGCGGCACGGACGTCGATGACGTCACCGGGCCAGTCCTGGATGGCGAGGGTTCCGGCCTCCAGGTCCACGAACAGGGTCGTGGCGGGGTCGAGGGTGCGGGCGAGAGTCGTCTTGCCCACTCCGGACGGGCCGAAGATGAGCATGTTGACTTTTGGTGCGGCCTTGAGGCGGTCGCTTGCCTTGATGATTTTCATGCGGTTGTTGGGTTGTGAGATTAGGCGGAGAAGATGATCTTGGCTTCGGAGTACTTAACCGTGCGGGCCTCGATGAGTTCATCGATAAGCTTCTGGTCGGTAATGGTCTTGAACGTCTTCTCGGGTACCGAGAAATCGATCTTGAAGATGCGACGCATCATCTCGGGGGGCATCGTGGTCGCGATGCGCTCCAGGGTAGGCGAGTCCCACTTGACGGTGGACTTGATTTCGCCGGTGAACTTGAAGCCATCGTGTTCGAACGTGTGCTGGCCGGACTGCTTGTCCTGCTTGGACAATGCGTCGATCAAGACGGGTTCGAAACGACGACGGATTTCATCGTTGAGTTCACCAAGCCTGGACTTGGATCCCTCGATGTTGGTTTCGTGCATCGAGATGTAACCCTGGATTTCTCCGAGGGACATTTCGACGACGGGGCGGGGTCCCTCAACGAGGGACGACTTTGCTTTTTTGTTTTTCATGTCGGTGGGTGGAAAGGGATTCGCCGGCGTTGGGAGCCGAGCGGACCATGTAGTCGTTCAAATTGATAGGGTGCTTCTCGTATGTAGCAAGTTCAAGAAGCTCCATAATGCGAGCGGACGGGACGCTGTTACGCTCGCCCCATTTCTCGATCGTCTTAACCGAGAGTTCGTAACCCCTGGCATTCATTCGACGCCAAAGATCCATGCGACCGCCGAAGCGGGCGACGAGTTTTTTGATGTCGAGTGTTTGATTCTTCACGGCGTTGGGTCCGATGGAAGAGACGTTGATCTACATAATGTAGGGCGTCAAGTTACAAAAGCCAGATTTTGTAAACTAATTGTAAGCCCGTGTTAATCAATAGTTTAACCCTTAATTTTAGCGCCTTTTGCTTTTACCCACAGGATTGAGAAGTCAACGATCTGTGAAGCAGAGGCGCCGGCAATGCCGACGCATGCATCTCGTAGACCCTGCGTCATAGAGACATCCTTCAGCCCCTGGCCGACGAACCATGCGACAATGCCGGCGGCTAGTACATACCGCGCGGCCTTGCCCCACGTCATCCCAGGAGCGGTAGACAGTAGCAACCTGGCGATCATGCCGGCCATACCGATAATGGCAGCCCACAAGCCTCCGTTCTGGAGCTGCTCTAAAAGGCCGTATTCTTCTGTTGGTTTCATCTTTTTACAGTCATCAGCAACATTATATTTGCGCATGAGTAGCATCCCCACATAACGGCTAGGGCAGGTCGTCCGGCGCAGAAGCAGGCAATACTGGCTGACAAGTACGCGGCTGATGCGATACCTGGGACGATGATCGTCGTAAAGAATTCCACACTCATCGTCGGTAACCCATCCTCCATAGGGCTTCAGCAATGATAGTAGCCGTTGCTGCTACGCTCTTTTCTGAGGCGTATGGATTCGCAACGTGCAGGAATTCGTGGACGGCAGAATCTAACATCTCAAAAGGCGGTTGCCTGGGATCTAAAGTCACCTCCCCGGTAACCTTGTCGGCTTGGCCGAAGTCGGTGCTGTTCTTGTTGGTGGGCGGAAGGTCGCCCAGTTCCTCGAAATTAATTTTGATCTTTGGTCTTTTCATTGGCTTTGTCTCGGACGTAATCCCACAGCAAGTATAGACCTAGTAGGCATGCGACGCCGAGCGTCCCCCCGGCGATGTAGTTCCAGTACGGACTATCCACCACGAATGGGAATGCCCCGATTGCGCCGCCGCACAGCAGTAATGGAATGCCGGTGCGTGGACCTACCAGGGCAGTTACCACCCCTCCGATAACTGCCAGCGCGACGCCCGCCATAGTCCAGGTGTCCTTCTCGCCTTGCTTGATCTTCTCGGTCAGTTCGGCAATTTTCTTGTCTTTTAAATCAGACACACGCTTTGCCTCGGCTTGGTCGGCCTCAAGACGCTCCCACGCTTTATTTACCGCCGTCGCCAACTGACGCCCGAAGGCCATTTGCTTGGCGTAGTCGAGCGGGTCTTGCTTGGTTGCGCGAGCGATCGCGAATTCTACGTCCGCAGGTGGGGCCGGCGGAAGATATGATTGGGCTAGGCGAGATTCAGCTACTACCACTTTCGGCTTATCGGCGTTACGCTCAATGGCGACCAGGGCAGCACCTACGCGGTAGTCGGTCTTGTCCAGGTCTTTACCAAGATCGGTGACAGCGTCAGCCTTAGCGGGCGCCGGCGGCTGGACAGGTAGTTCGGGCGTGGACGAGCATCCCGCCAGCGCGCAAAATACGACTGACAGGGCGAACCGCACTTACTCTTTATCGATCTTAAATTCTTCTGCCAGGTCCTTGATCTTAGCGACCTTGGAGGACTTGGCGTTCTTGACGCCGGCGGCAAAGCCACAGGCAAATCCGATAACTAGGGTAATGAATGCGAATAACATAGTCCTACCATTGTCCCTAGGACTTGGCTTTGGTCAACCGTTTCAGCCATCTGTAGACCTTACCTATTTGTTCGAAAGTAGCGTCGTGCTTTATGGTATTAGCCATACGGCTTATAACTACTACGTTTCCAGGCACATAGCCCTTCTTTGGGTCTATCCTGTCAAGGCTCGGGGCCTTGGCGTCTGGTATGTGATTCTTACCCGTCTTGTAGGGTACCCCCATTACCGGACACTTAACGCCAATGACTATGTCGTCTTCGGTAATGCTGAAAGGAAGCCTCATCTTCTTCGCCCGTTGGCGAGCAAGAGAGAGAAGTACCCTGGCGGGGTTCGCCTTGCGGTAACGCTGGAGCCACTCCAGGCGTTGCTTACCGGTCTTAGCCGTACGCTATCAACGCCACTTTCCGCTCCGTAGGAGCAGGCCAATGACGCCGTAGTTTGCGAGATCGGACCAAGAATCGATGATCGGTTCATTGGTAGCAGCCGGCTCGCCCTTCATCTCCTTGGTGAGGAGATTCCGGATTCGGCTTACTTTATCCTGAGTGCGGACCATGACACCCAACTCGCCGTTCAAACTGATATTGCTACTCCCGTAGTCCATCTGCTTACGGTCCATAAGCTGGGCTAGGGGAATGATGGCGCGGAGGTATTCGCGTCCCATCTCAGTCTGGAGGCCGAGATCAGCGTGGAGCTTCTCGGCCAGGGCGTCGGTATCAATGTTGGGCATTGTGGAAGAATACTCCCCCAACACCTAACATCAGTCAACTACCTTATCGCGACGGTGGCCTTGGCTTTGGGGGCGTACGGGGTTCTGGTACCTGGCTGCTGCCCCGTTCTTCCTTTTCTCCGGCAAAGAGGTCAGCTACCCCCTTCTCGGTACGGTTATTAGCTATAACTTGGGCGGCAACACCAGCCGCAACTTTAACAGGCATCGGGGCCATTTCGGTAGCCAGGGCAAGTCCAGCGTTAGCGGCAGGAACAAGGGCAGATCGATAGCCGATAGAAGCAACTGCCCGCTGGGCGGCATTAGAGTCTGGGTTATCAATCATCTGGGCGCCAGCAGTCCATGATTTTTTAAGCCAATCCCCTACGACGCCGGCGGGGAGCTGTCCTCTGGAGATGGCTTTCCATAGGATTTCAGCAGGTCCAAGCATACCGGTGTATACGAACGCATCAGACAAAGATTGGACCCATGCAGGAACCTTTCCGTCTTTGAACTCAAATCCAGTAAGTTGGTTAATAATGGTACGAATTCCCCACGTAGCAGCAGTAGCAACGGCGAAGGCTGGACCTACGCCGGCAGCGAGCATGCGCTCGGTAGCGTTATACTTTCCGCTTCCAACAATCTTACGACTTTGTTCCTGCATGCGTCGTCCATGTTGAGCTGACCACTCATTTGTAAACGTAGAGAACTGGAAGAACATGCGTCCCAACGGAGTATCATTTGCTGACTCCGTGCGCGAAGATCGTGAAGCCTGGACGGACGACTGTTTGTTGAAGATGATAAGTGCCTGCCGGTATTTAGCGGCCATAGGATCACCGCCCATGATGGCTTGGAGTTGCTCGGTTTCATTACCCTTACGCATTTCCTTAACCCATGCGGTAAACTCGTCCATGTTTGCATCCGTTAATCCAAGCTCCTTAAGCCTGTCCCTTGCCAGGTTGTCAGCCTTGGCTTCCTTACCAATGGCTCGCGCGATTTTCTGCAGGTTGTGGGTACCTTCAAGCCACTTGATATTAGTGTCAATAAAGTCAGCCCCAATACGGAGAGAGATCTCTCTCTTCGCCGCTTCGGTGGCGTGAATGCCGTACATCCTGTAGACACCATCAGAAGCTTTGTTGAGTTTGCCCTGGTAATCAGAACCGCCATCCAGGTGGTACCCGGACGCAATAGTACCGAACCCGCGATCAATCGTATTGATGCCGAACTCGATAGCCAAGGCAGACGCAAGATCGTGTCCCTTGCCGTAGATGCGTTCGATTTCATTCCTTGCGTTAGTGGTCTGTTCTGGCGTGAGTCGTCCGACGATGTTGCCAGTTCGCGCAAACATCTGCCACACGGCCTTTGCGCTATCCGATGCCGATTCAGTACGAAGCCCAATAGAAGCAGCTTCGGTAATATTAAGAAGACCTGTCAGCTTAAGGTAGGCTGCGTTTGAAATCAGTTTGGTAAGGTCTAATGCTTTCTGGGTCTCTTCACCCATGCGCTTGCCACCAATACCTAGGTTCGATTTGATAAGCTGCTCGATTTCTGCGATGTCTTTTGGGTCTACACCCTGCTTGTCCATCTCGCTCTTGATCTTGCCCCATGCTCCGTTGTCCACTCCGATTCGTCGGGATACCTCTGCCTTACGCACAAGACCGCCAACATAGTTAATAACGGTGCGTTCGACGTCCTTGTCTCGGTAAGCGTCAAAAAGCAGGGCCTCGTCCTTGGTGAACTCGCGCTTTTTCTGGAAGCTTTCCTTGGTTCCCTGGCGTGGCTCTTCAAAGATTCCATGCTCAAAGTCCAGGCCTTCACGCCCAAGCAGGATAGCATCGCGCCAATTGCGGGCCATCAGATCAAAGTCAGGGGTCTCCGCCTCAACGTATTCGGTTCCATTCTTAGCCGCCTCATCTTTTGCCTCCTGCTTGAGACGTTCGAACTGAACCTCATATGCCTTGGTGGCCGCACGAACAAAGCCGGCCTTGTCTGCGTCTACCGCGTTGGCGTCTACGGATCGAGGGAAGAATCCTTCAACCTTTCCAAGTTTCAGACCAGCATCGATACCGTACTTGTGCATTTCTGCCAAAACAATACCGACTTCCTTCATGGCTTCGCCGACACGTCCTCCTACCTGGCGCGGAGCGCGTCCTTCGACGACTTTGATGAATAGCGAGTTGAACTCCTTTAGTTCAGCCGGCCCCATCTTACGCATGTCTTCCAGAACAGGGCCAAAAGCCTTGGTAAGTTTGTTGAAGAACACGTTTCGCATGTTTGCTGAATCCGTGTTGTAATCAGGTGCTTCAGTTTCCCTGCCCGGTATAAGCGAGAAATCGTTGACCACCTTTTGGAGTGCTTCGGACTGCGGATTTAGGTCAGCAATCGTACGCATACGCATAGAAAGCGGCTTGAACCAGGAGACCACCGGATGGTCAACCACGCTGCGCCAAACCTTTCCGCCGGCGCTAAGTTCTGGCTTCTCGCCGCGAGCCATAGTGCGGTCATCTTCGCGGGCCTGGTCAATGGCGTCGCGTTCTTCTGGGGTTAGGCGGGTCTCTGCCTCAACGTCCTTCTTACTGGACATCTTGGGTTCAGAATAGACAGACGGATCTGCGTCTTCTGGCTTATATCGTCCCTTGGCAAAGTTAGCCAGGATACGCTTGGCCTGCTCCTTACCAAATACCTGGGCAAAAGCCGTCTTGATGCTATTCCAAACGCCGGCGATCTTCTGCTTCCAACCTGGCTGCTCGCCGGTGTAGGCAGGGTCATTGTTGAGCTTTTCACGACACGCTTCCTTAAATGTCTCGGCAAACCATTCGCGCGGGGAGAATAGACGGTACATCTCGTCCGTAGGACGAACCTCATAATGGGTAATTTCGCCCTTCTTGTTACGTACCGGAGACACGAAGCGATCAAGCGTAGGGAAGTCAGAAGCCGCCTCGGCATAGGCTTCCTTGGAAATCTTAACCTTTGCCCAGTTGTCAGAGCCTTCGACAAGGCGACCAAATACGCTCCATTTATCCGTGAACTTCTTTCGGGCTGCAAGCCACTCGGCACGTAGTGCTGCGCGGTCTCCCTCTGGCAGGAACTGCTCCAGGTGGTGGCCGACTTCGTGTCCGGCGGTGTCTTCAAAGCGGCCACTTTGGATGGCTTCCTTAAAGATAGTAACAATACGATTAGCTACGTCGTACTGTCCCTGGTGGCCCGGGCGCCCCTGGCGGATGGACATCTTAACGCCGTCAAAGAAATGACTTCCGACGTAGTTAATGATACGGCTAAGGCCTTCGACTTCTTTGTCCGTGATCTCACCGCGAAGGCGGGCTTCAGATACGGCACGGTCCATGATCCCGATAAATCCACGGCGACCGCCTTCTTCTTCTTTGCCGGCTTCGCGGTTCTCAGCGTTCTGCTTTACGCGACGGTCAAGCTCCCTAGCCTTCCGCTCCTCCATGTCGAAAGCGTCGTTAGCGTCGTTGTTCGGATCGCGACGCATGTCCAAGGTGGTCCCTTCGGCCCCCTCTACTTCAGCTTCCCACAGACTATTATCTTTAAACTGCGACTTTCGTTCATTGGCCTCCTGGGACTTGACGTCCCTGTATTCGCGTTCTGCACGTGCGAGCCTATCGCCGGCCTGGAAGACTTTTTGCTCTAATCCATTAAGTTCTGCTAGTACTGAGTCGGGATAGAAATTAGACATGTCCGCGTTCGGATCTATGTCTCGTTCATTCTCTGCTACAAAGTCTTTATCGATCTTTTTAGAAGCCTTGTCCATCCTGTCCTCAAAGCCTTTGTATTTTTCCTGTGCCGCCTCAAGTTCTGCGTTTGCTTGGCTACGCATTTTCTGATGCTCCCTGTAGTTTTCACGCAGGCTCTTGACGCGATCGCTTTCATGTTCTCCCCCAAATAAACTCCCAACCTCCCCCTTGATTAGATCAATGGCTTCACGAATTGATTTAAAATACTTAACGCGAGGATCACCAAGAGCTTTTCCAAAAGGGTCACCAACTGGAACGCCATTTTTATCGTAAGCAGAGTAACCCTTTCCAGGCTCATACTTAATGGTGAACCCGGACGGATGCTTATAAGTTACTTTAAACTGAGAGTCGGTTCCGTTTGGCGCATCTAAGGCACCAGTAGGCGCAATTGAAAGCCAGGCATGGTTATCGGTTTCGAGGTTAAGACTGGATTTATAGTATTCTATTTCTTCCTTTGCGTACTTAATTCGTTCTTTCGCCCTTTTGGCTTCTACTTTTGAAGGGCTGCCATTGATAATGGCTTCATTCTTTTTAACAATACCCTCAAGGTATTTAAGTGCCTCTGGGTATTGTTTTGAGGGTAATCCAGCCCCAAACCCGGCAGCATTCTGATCAAACATTACTTCTTCCCAGGGCGCCCTGTCGCGGCCATTAAGAGATTCCTTTTTGACGACCTTAGTCTCACCAGTCTCAAGATTACGGATAGTAATGTCTGGTTCGCGGCCTTTGCCAATTCCATCAATCCGCCAGGTTTCTCCTTCAAATTGGTAGGTATCAAGTGCAGTCTTCCCCTTAACCCTTTTTACGGTTCCGTCCTTATCAAGTACACCTCGCTCAATTAGTTCAGCCTCAAGTGCTTTAGCTTCTGGACTTTCTGCCTTGCGGTCAGATTCTTTCATTTTCCAAAGTGCGTCCTTGGCAGACTCGACGTCTCCATTGTGCTTCGTGTCGATAATTGACTCATTAGCCTTTGCACCAGGCTTGCGGATTAGAATCGCGTCGCTACCTTCGACCTTCTGTTCAAAGCCGTTTTTCTTGTACCAATCGATTAGCTGCTGCTTATTGAGAGACTCGCCCTTACCGATGATGGAGCGGAACGGGGTCGGCTCCAATTGCAGGGTAAGCCCTGCCTTGTCGGCGGCGGCGGTTAGCTCGGCCAGGGCCTTGCTTGCGGAACCCTTACCACGGCCTTCCGGTGCGGTTACAATGCGCTCGACGGTGTAGATTACATTGCCGGCTGCGTCATTATCCGGCATTTCCATGATCATTACTTTGCCTTTGATTAACTCCATACCTTGTCCTGATAGGGTAATCTTTGTGTCTCCTACAACCAGGGTAGGACGCTGGCGTCCGTTGTCTTCGACGCCGCCTTCGGCTACGAAGTCATCGGTGTTATTGCGACGCAGGATCCTTAGGCCCTTCTCGGCAAGGGCGTCCTCAAGCTTCTCGATTGGATACTTCTTCTCTGCCGGCTCCTGGGCGGCTTCCTGTACGGGAGGCTTTGCAGGCTTAGATGCTGGCTCGACGTCGCGAGCCGGTTCAGTTGCGTCCTTTTGTCCGGCAAGCCACTTATCGTAGTCTGCCTTTTTGACTGTAGTACCGCCAAGCTTGTATCCGGACTTCTCGTTAGCAGCCTGTACGGCTGCTTCTTGAGAGTGTGAAAAACTAGTAGGATCTGAAGCAACAAAGGCTCCCCAGATTTCGTTGTAGTCGTACTTTTCAAGAAGACCTTTAGTAAGATGATAAATCTCAGTCTCAAGTTCTTTCGCCTTCGGGTCTTCGTACTTCCTGGACCTTCCGTACGTTTTCTTGTCAATGATGACCAGCTTTTCAAGCTCAACCATTTTGGCTACAAGTTCCCTTACCTTGGCATCATTTTTCCAGATACCAAACCCCTTCTTTACACCATCAAGCTGTTCCCGAATTCGCTCGCTTGGTGTTCGCTTCTCATCGCTGGCCTTTTTTTCTCCCCACTTTTTCTTGCTCGCCAAGGCCTGCTCAAGGCTTTCTTCTTGTTCTTTAATGGCCTCTTTCGAATGAGCCTCGCGCTCCGCATCGGTGTAATCGGTTCTGATCTTAAGACGCGCTTCCCTAGAAGAGTCTAACTCAATTTGCTTAACTTTTGGGTCCTCTACGAAATCCTGCGTGGATGCTTCCGCCGGCTTATCCTTTGCGGGCTTCTTAACAGGGTTCTTCTGCTCGTAAGCGAAGTCGCGGTAGGGGCGGAACTTGTTAGACAGGTATCTTGCAAGGAGCTTTGCCATCTTATCCGGTTCTGCCATCGCCTCTTCCCTGGTAGCATCGTTAGGCGAAAACCCTTCCTTAAGGACCGCGTCCTTGATGCCAGGGAAAATCTTCTCAAGCTGCTTAACCATATTCTCAATTCGTCCAGCAGCTTTCTGCTTAGTGCCTCCCATAGGCTTATAGTCGCTAATTTCCTGGAGCGTACCGAAAGCCTTAATTACCTGTTCGTAATTAAACGGAGCGGTCTTTGGATCAAGCGATGGGCTTCCTGGCTTCCAGCCATTAGGGCCTGCCGCATTACCTGCGTCCGGAGGCGTGACCTTTGGCTTTGGCTTCGCGCCCTGGCCGGCTTCGCCTTCGCCGCTAAACTCATCCAGGAACTTCTTAATAGTCTTGGCGTCCTTGGCTGGCTTCTTTGGATTGTTCCAATTAGGACCTGGCTCTGTCAATGTGCCTTTCTTAAGCGCATCGACAAATTGTTCGATTGTTTTTATGCTATCCGGGATGTGTAAATCGGCAGTATCAATCAACTCTACAGCAGTTCCATCTTCGTGCCTCCTCCCGGTATCGATAAGAACCCTAGCCTCAAATTCTCCGTCTAGGTGGCTATTGCCTACCTCAACTCCGACAATATCACCCTTTTTAGAAGTACCAGTCTTCTTCAACTGATACATATTTACAGTCTTACCTTTGTCTCTCTTTTCAAACATTTCGTCCTCACTAACATGTTTGAATTCAATTCCAGAAATGGTAATCGGATCTCCATCTTCTTCAGAAATATTTGCTTCTTCAGCGTTTTTCTTAGGTTTTACGGAATCGTTGGTATTAGTTGCATGTTGTTCATCCTTGTCGGAACCCATCGCGTCTAGCTTCTCCTGGAGGTCAGACGCTTTGGCACGGAGTTCCTCTGCCGTGTCCGGATCGTTCTCTTCCATCTCGTCGGCCCGCTCATGTAGGTCATCGATTTTGCGCTGAAGGTCTTCGCTGGACCCCTTATTTGGCTTTATTGGCTTTGCATTAGGCTTTGGTTTATTAACCAGGCCTTCTGTAGCAGGACCGGAGTCGGGGAACGGGACGCCATTAACAGGTTCTCCGGTTTTACTATGTTTTTCCTCTGCCTTAATAGATTTACCGATTTTAATTCCGGTTTCTTCTTCAAAAGAATCGATGAGCTTTTTGGCTCGGCGACGAGCGTACCCCTCAAGCGTTTCAGCAAGACCCTTGCCCTGCTGTGCCATTTCAAGTGCGTCAGCAGCCATGCCTTCTTTAAAAGCAGTTTTAGCCTCACCCATATGAGTAGCGATTCCCATAATGGTACTCATTCCCTGGGGTCCTACCTCAATGTTAAGGCGGAGCTTAGAGGCCTCACCGGTACCTTCCTGCCATCCGTTCGCAGGATCGTCTACTGGGAAGTTTCTTTCTCCGGCCTCTCTAGTGTCAATTGGCCTTGGGCTGTTCTCGACCTTTGAAAGAAGTTTATCATCAATTCCAACAAAAACTGCGTTTGCTTCTGTTGCGTTACCAAAATCAGCTTTAGTAACTCGGTCATCAAGCTCACCAAGCGCATCTTGTTTTTGCTCATCAGTCATGTCGGAATCGGCAATCTTTTTGGCTTCAGCTGCAAAACGTCTGATGTCTGCATCAATGCGTTTAAATTCAGCCGCGTCTTTAACCTCGGCTTCATTGTCCATCTTAATGGCCTTATCGTAAAGATGAGGCATGCTTTCCTTGATCTGATTAAGACTTAGGTTCTTACTTCCTCCATTTTTGACGTCGATAGTAAACCAACGTCCATTAATGCGACGCAACGACGCGTCGTCGTAAACCACTTTTCGCGGTACGCGTTCTTTCTTTGGCTTCGGGCCGGCTGAGTCGGGCCACATCACTTCCAGGGCGGCACGTTCCTTATCCAGAGTGGCCTTGATCTTCTCGCGCTGCTTGTCCGTGTACTTGTTCGGTTTCTGCTTGTCTAGTTTAGCCAGCTGCTTCTCAAGTCCGGCTACAAGATCCCTCTGGGCGTTGTAGGATTTTGAGTCAGTCTGCGTAAATTCAACAGAAGATTCAACGGTGGGTGCTTTATCTTTAGGCTCTACCGTTACGTCCTGCGTTTCTCGCTCGGATACAGGTTGTTCATTTGCACCAGACAACCGCCTTTCTCTAGCGGCAATGACATCGCGCAATTTCTTTGCATCCATGCTGTCTCCTCTGCCAGCGGCTTCCATGTCGGCAAGCCGCTTCTTCATGGACTGTAATCCAAGGTCTTTTAGCTGGGCTACTTCGGATTCGTTAAATCCTTCATTGCGTACAAGGCCAACCTGTGAGTTTGGCTCCTTTAGCTTTCCCTCCAGGTTATCGACGGCTTCCTCCAGCTTCTTAAGCTGGGCTTCCTGGGTGGTACCAGGCTCTGGCTGCGTTGCCGCTAGGCGATCGCGCTGCTCGCGAAGGTGGGCTAATTGAACCTCTGGAGAAGACTCTTGTGCTTCCGGGATGATGGGTTCTTCGGTCTGCTGTTTTAATTTATCAATGTGCCGCTTTAGTTTACGAACATTGGCTAGGTAAGTAGCATAACCTGGGCTTCCTTCCTGGGTTGTACCAATAAATGCCATAAGTTTTCCCGATTCGCGATCGAGAAGCATCTGTGCATCTTCTAAGCTAAGTTCACTTACATTTGGATTTTTACCGTCAATCTTAAGGCTATCTAACTTATCAGTAGCCATCTGTTCTCCGTACACCCTCTGAGCCTCTTTGCCTTTTGGCTCAGGAAGTTGCTTTTTAGGCTTTGCTTCAGAACTAGCAGCAGCCTCTGCATCAAGCATCTCTACGGACTTTGGCGTACCCGAAGTAGCCGGCGGGCGATCAGCCTGTTCGCGGGCCTGCTGCTGGAGCTTAGTAATGTGGTCAAACGCGGCATCAGCGATCGGACCAAGAAGTTCTGGGTCGTCATTTGCTGCTTCTTGAAGGTTCTTTAGACGTTGCTTTGCGGCTTCAATAAGCTCTGCTTGGTGTATTAATTCTAAAGACTTTCGGCTGTCCTCTTCTTCTTTAGCCTGCTCACGAAGTTTCTGTGCTTTATCGCTTATCCACGCATCAGAATCCTCTTCTGCATACTTAATTGCGTCTTCCTTGGTAACAGGAATAGGCCTATCTTTTACTTCCTTGAGTTTGCGATTATGATCAGCCGTTCGCGCAGAACGCTCATCTGGGGTAAGAACGCGAGTTCCATCATCCTGGACGGCCTCTTTCGGGGTTCCGTCAATGTTGTACTTGTCGCCATACTTCTGCTGCCACTCCGTAAACTTGCGCTCATGCTCGATGCCGGCAGGAGAGTTTTTCCATTTCCACTTAGTTGCATTATCAGCATCCTTTGGAAGACCAGCCGCATTGGCGTCGGGGGCTGCAAATTCATTAGTTGATACAGGAGCATCAGCATTTCCGTTAGTAGGTTTTGGCAACGGAGCCTTGGGCATACCGCTACTCCAATGGGTTGCCGAATACTTATCATCCCATTCTTTTTCTCGCTTTTTGTAAGCTTCAATAGTTTCAGTTGAAACGCCATCAACATCCTGAACAAAACGTGGACGCGGAGGGATGCTATTGTCAGGAGTTGCCGGCATCGGAGGTGGGATAGGAATTTTCTCCCTTTCAGCTGCATTCCGTTCGGACGCAGCCCGACCAGCCGGACCCTTGGGGGTTCCGTCGTCCCAATGAGTCTTCTCGTATTGGGCTTCCCATGCATCATCAGCATCGATCCATTTCTTTGACGCCTCTGGGTCCATGCCCTTCGTCCACTTGGGTCGAGGAGGAGCATATCCTTCTGGAACGACGCCATCGGGGGCAACCGGCTTCTTTGGACTACCATCTACGTTGTGGGTTTTGCCATACTTGCCAGACCACATTGCCCGCTTTTCTTCGTATGCCTTCATGGCATCCATCCGTTCTTTCTCGGTGCCAGCAATTCTTTTTTCTACCGGCATTGGCTCAACGTGACCAGGTGGAATACTGGGCGCAGGCGTAGCAGGTGCGTTAGGTTTATCCTTAATTTCTACATTAACTGTTGCGGTGTTTTTATCACGATTTAGCGGATTCCCGGTATTATCGTGCGTGTTTCCGTATTGAGCATCCCAATCAGCAATAGCCTTAAACTCTTCAGCAGTAAGTTCGCTAAACTTTGTTTTACCTTCAGGGAATGGGCGAGGCGGTACGTTGCCTGGTGCAACTGGCTCAAGTCCAGACGTGTCAAGCGGCTCGTTCGCGGCGCGAACTTCCTTAGTACTTTGAGTGGCGTCCTCTGGACGCGGAGTTGGGGAAAGCTTGGCTCCAAGCACCTTACCTGGGTATTCAAATGCCTTACCCATCAAGGTAGGCTTATGCATCAAGAAAGCGCCGGCAGCAGCATCCTTTTTCATTTCAGCAGGATCAAAGACATGCGCCAAATTAAACGGCTTATCACTCGCAATTTCAGAAACTAATCGGTGCTGTCCAGATAGTGCAGTATTGATCGCAGCTCCCTGCCCTGCAGCAGCCAATGCAGCAGCGTCTCCAGTTGCCATGCCATACAGCGTTCTGGCACTCGGGCGTAAAGCTGCCAGCGCAACCGCGTGTTGCGTAATGGCGTTCTGCGTTGGGTATAAAAGTTGATTTAGTTCGTCAGTTTCATCCAGGGGGAAGGCGGCATTGACTCCCATTTCGGTTACAGCACCGGCCCCCATTGCAGCAAGACCGCCGCCAACTACAAGACCAACTGGAGCCAAATATGGGTGAACCCTTCCGGCCCAAGCGGCAGAAGGGATGCCTGCTGCATTAAAGGCTGCAAAAGTAGCGGCAGTAGACGGCAAGGTACGCAAAGCCGTGTTTCGAATTGATCGCAATGCACCTTTACCTTCAGTATAAGCCTGGATCTGAGACGGGTCTAATTCCATCTTTGCAAAGACGTCTTCTGTAACAATACGGTGTGCCGGCGGAGGAATCACTCCATCGTTCCATAAGGACGGAGTTGCCATTTCATCAAAAATGCCAGGTTTCTCTACAACCTTTTTTCCAATTGGCTTAGATTTATCTTCAATCTCAGTAACAAATTTATTGGTAGCCGGATTATAAGTAGCCATCATCTTCTTACCGTTGAAGACAATGCCAACAGCTTCACCTGGCTTTAGTTTTTGGTGGAAGGTCCCGTCGTTCTGATTCCAGATAGTCTTCGGAACAGCTGGCTGCGCAGGAGCAACGCCAGCCGGGGCTGGGTATGCCTGGGAGGAAGATCCAGCCGCCGGAGCGAAGACGTTAGAAACAGGCCCTGCCTGCGGCTGTGCCTGTGGCTGCGTTACAGCCACCGGCTGAAGGGGCGGAGCGTCAACAGGCTCAAGCCCGGAAACATCCAAAGGCTTAAGCGCGCTTACATCAAGCGGTTTACTCTTGTCGTCGATCGGCTCTAGGCCGGTGACGTCGAGAGGAATTAGTTTCGAGGTATCAAGCTTGTCGGTCATTGGTCATCGGACTATCGCTTTTTCATGCGTTGTCCGTTGACGTAAATGATTGCACCAGAAGGCGCTTTGTCAATGTCTGCCTGCGTAGTGGCAATGATATCTCCAGGTTCTGGCTTAACTTCTTTTGCGGGAGCCTTTTTAGCGGCAGGGGCCGGGGCAACTACCTTAGGTTCTTCTTTCTTATCTGCCCCCTTTATAGCCGGTACTGGTACTGGTGCCGCTCCGGTAGATCCAGCCGCTACAACGTCTGCTGTGCTTTCGGGTGGTACCCTGAAACCATTGATATTAATTTTGCCGTTATTTTCCTTAAAGATGATTCCCTTCTTCCCCTGCGTAGTATCAGACGGATTTCCGGTAATTCCGTAATAGGCATTAGCCTTAGCCATTGCCTCAGTAAGACCAAGGCCTTCTTTCTTGATGTAATAAATAGTTCGATTTCGGAGATGTGCTTTTTCGGTCGGATCAAGCAACGCCCATGCTTTCTTGTCTCCTAATTGAGCAAAATCGTTTGAATAGAGTTCATCTACCTTTCCAAGCAAGACGGCTTCTGCGTTAGCCCCCTTAACCACATCTACAGGCTTAGTGGCCGCAGCCTTTGTGGCAACAGCCGCAGCCTTTGTGGCAATAGCCTGCCGGCGGGCTTCATTCAGCGAACGGCGATCGGCTCCATTAGCCACCATCTCTTCAATTTTTGCGTCAGTAAGCGATACCAATGAATCAATTTGAGCAGCCGTTTTGTCCTTAAGCATATCTCCCTGGACGCCCTTATACTCTTCGTTAACATTTCCAGTCTGCTTAACCGTAGCAGCCTTCTGTGCATTTAGATCAATAATAGACTGACCTACACCAGTAACTGGACCAAGTTTAGGAAGCCCATCTGGACCCCACGTAAGAAGATTTCCATCAATATTTTTACCTCCACCACCCAGGAAAGCTCCGGCAAGGCTCTTGTCCGTCTTTCCATCTGCACCCGTGACGTAGTCCTTAATGGTAATGGCTTTCTGGATTTCTGGGAGTGCCGATGCCTGCCCAGTAAGAACTGAACTGGCTACCAAATCTCCACGGCTAAGGGATTCACGGCCACGATTAAGGTTAATGCCCTTGAAAATGGATGCTACAGAGTTGTCGCGCGCCGCGCGCATAGCTGCAACCTCCATAGGGGAATAGCCGGCCCTTTCCAGAGCTGCTGCCGTAAGGGCGTCGTTTTGATCTTCTGCACCAGCTGCCTTTGCGTTATTTAGCCGCGTTTGAGCCAGTAGGTTAGCCCCCTGGGCAGCAGCCTTAGGATTAAACATACCAGCAATATTGCTAGTTGCTTGCGCCCAATATGGATCGCCTTGTACAGATTCTTTTCCCATTAGAGTCTAAATTTGTACATCGCAGGATGCACACCTCCTCCGAGGAATGGAACAGGTGCTAATCCAGGAGTCTTAAATGGATCCATTGGCAATAAACTTTGGTTATAGTTATAAATGTTATTCAAAGACCTATTTACCGTAGATGGAGCCGAAAAATCAGCCAATGCGTTAGTCTTATTTAAGATATCAGCCTGGCTGGGAGTATCCCACCAACCAGCACCAGCTCCCATTCCCACTACAGAACCGGCAGTACTTAGCATGTTTCCAAGGGTTTTCAGACCCTGTCCCTTATTAGAAGCTGCTTCCATTTCAATCGGAAGAACATTAGAAGATCCTCGCATGAAATTGCTGGTAGTATTTAGCTGCTGACCGGCACGGATATTATTGATAGCGTTCTGGAATGTTACATCATTAAACGAAAGCATGTTGGCCTTTGCTCGACCCTGCTGGGTTGCATAGCCAAGATTCTTGTTGGCGGCAACATCACCCTCTGAAGCCATAACTGCATTTACCGTCTGATCGCCGGCTATGTTCTTGCCGGTGGCCTCAATAGGCGCTCTGACGTCAGCCACAGCAGCATCAGAAGCAGCAGCACGTTGAGCAGCCGCATCTGCCATGCCCTTGTCCGTGGCGTCCTTTCCAGACTTGTTAAGGGAGTCATCGACAATAGCATTAGCCTGGTCCTGGAATCCCTTTTGGCGGATGCTTTCGGCGGTGCGCGCGCCGGCCATAGCCTTGGCCGCGCGACGCGCGCCTGCGGCTTGAGCGGCAGATCCTGCCGCAGTAAGAGCAAGGGCAACTATGGCGGGAGGACACATAGATTAGAAACGGCCAGGGCCTCCGACTTCTTCGTATTGACCAGGCTTGATACCAAGCAGTTCGCCAACGGTAGGAGAGCGCATTGGCTGCATTGGTTGCTGCGTTGGCATAGGAATAGTAGGAATTACTTGTCGAGGCGGCATCTGTTGATAATTGCTATGTATCATGTGCTGAACCTTAGGTCCATTAGGAGGAAAAAGACCGGCAACACCTTGAATTGCATTGTTCCATCCAGGAGGCAATGGATCGCTTATTGGTTGAATATCCATCTGATAGGCATCAGCAGGTGGACCCATGTTTTGACCTGGAACAGAAGCCGGTCCGCCGGATGACATGAGGCCTGCGGTATTGCCAGCTAAACCAGCAGCTTTTGCGGCAGCAGCCGCTTCAATAAGTTGAGGAGTACACATAAAATTAGGTTACGACGCGGTTCTTTGTAGATGACCCAAGGCCAACCAATTCCTTGAACGGCTTTAGGCCAGGACCGCCAGAATAGTAACCAGATTGCTGGGCGGCACCGAGCATTCCGGTGGTGTTGGCAAACAGGTTAGCCACAGGGTTGAAAGCCTGCTGCTGTTCCATGATGCCGGCGGACCGGAGTGCGTTCTGAGCAGCCATCTCTGGGTCGGCAGTCATATTGACCTGTGAGATGAGGGAGTTGCGCTGGTCTTCAACGGCTTGGCGAGCCTTGGTGGCTTCCGTGGTAGCACCTTCAGCTAGGGTCTGTCGGGCAAGGGCGTTGTCGCGCATCAGTACGCCGCCCTGGCGAGCCTTCTCGCTCGACTGGTCAAGGCCGGTGCGGGCAAGGCTAAAGGCCAACTGATCGCTTACCTGCTTATACTGGTCATTGACCTGGGGGGTAGCAAAATTCGTGTAAGCCTGTCCGCGACCTTTGAAGAATCCGTCATCGAACTTATTGAACTTTTGGTTGATATTACCAACGCCTTCCTTGATACGAGCTTGACGCGCGTTCTCGTCTGCTCGCGCTTGAGCAGCTCCGCCGTCGCCTCCTCCTCCTCCGAAACACATGTTATCGGACAGATCCTCCCATGTTCAGCTCTTGCTTCATACTTGAGTAGATTGTGTACTGGAGGGCGGCTTTGTCCAGCAATACAGATAGAACGCCTCTCCGGCCTTTCCGTAGTTGGATACTTCGCACTCCTTGGTAGCTCCGAGCAGCTCAAGCCACCTATGGGCGACGTCGTGTGTAGCCAGGCTCCGACACTCCAGGCGATGCCATCCAGTTTCATCTAAATGGGGGAAGAATACCTTCTTGGCGAACCTGTGTACGGATAGAGATATCTCGTCGAACCTGTCGGTTGCGAACATCCAAATCGACCAAACGCCATTCCACATGGGCATGGCGCCACAGCACACGACTGGTTCTCCATCGTCCGTGTGAAGGACAAAACCTCCCCCTCCGACTCGTAGGATGCTGTTGCCGAATTCCCACGGATCATCCGTCCATTGGGTAGAGTACACCTCCGCCCGGTCCTTCGACCTCATATTATGGACGACGTGCTGCACCCCCTCCGGATACAGTTCAGTCACTTTCATTGAAGTCGATATGTGCGATTAGGTTAGCCAACCGGGCGTAGCCGGCGGAATTACAGGTCAGACGTACTCCGACGTGCGTCCCCATCCCGGTAGCCTGGATGCGGCCAAGAGTAAAGGTGGGCTGGCTGACCGTGGCGATTAGGTCGCGGGCATTGGGAGACACAGGATCCATACCAATCTCGATAGCCCACTCGCCCTCGCAGGTCATATCAATGCCGGACATGGTCTTCATATGCGCCGGTTTGCCGCCGTCTAGGTATGGCAGGATGACTTCCACAGGTGAGCTGTCATATAGGCTTCCGCTTACTCCTCCGTAGACGTAGACGTACTGGCCTTCCTTGGCATATACCTTACCGTCCTTGGTCGTGAATTCCGTGAAGGAATGACCAGGGGAGTAGGTTGACCAGGCTGCGACCTGGCTGCTAGGGAAGTAGGAGTAGACGTAGATCTTGTTACCGATAGCCAGCCAGTATCGGCCATCGTTAGGTTCGATGACCGCAGCACAGTTGACCTTCTGGGTTTCAGTCAATCCGGCTACGTCGGCCAGGACTAGGTTATCAATGGGCGTACCGACGTCATTAACGACGGCGGAATTGGAGCTGTCGCGCGCGCGGATGGATCGTACGCCGGAGTCGGATAGGTAGAAGACGTCGATATCTCCAACGGAGATGACGCTCTTCTGGCCTAGCGCGCCGGTGTTAGAGAGAACCTGGCCTTGTCGGTTATTGGCAGGATCGGTGTCAATGCTCCAGATTTGAACCGTGCGTCGGGAGAATGAAGCAACATTGCCTTGGTAGAGGGCGACAGCCGTAAGAACCTCGTTGCCTCCGGAGTTGTTGGACATGTTGATGAAGCCAGCACCTACGCCGGACTGTCCCCACAGGGTAGGCTGGTTTACTCCGGAGAAGAACAAGCTAGACGATGCACCGACATGTGCCTTGGTCTTGTAGGTCAAGGCGGCGACAGGCTTCAGATTGGTTACGCGGGTCGCCCCCCAGTAGATTGGGTTGGCTGCGTCCAGGGTCTTGGTCGCAATGAGCGTTAGACTTTGATCTGCGTAGAACGGACTAGTAACGGTGTAGCGGACAACTTTCTGCATTCCGTCTTCAGCAGCTACTCCACCACCAAGGCCAATGACGCTCCCGATAATGACATTACCGGATGTCTGAACATTAATTGGCCTTCCGTTTGGAGTTGCACCAGTACCGGCCAATGCCGTGATAATGACTCGTCCACCGGAAAGTGTAGCCGTGTATTCTGGCGTAGAAGAGTATGCGTTAATCTGGTCAACTACGGCCTGCATCAAGTTGCTGTGAGATACGCTCCAGTTCTTTTTGACGCCCATGATTTCAACCCCATCAACGGTAACAGACGTGATTCCGTTGGTAGTTCCGCCTGCAAGCGTACCCATCGTGGCGATGAACCTGGATGGGTTGTAAGGGCTTACTGCAATGGTAGCAGGATCAATAAGCTGATAAAGGTCATAAACTCCGGATGGATTAGCATCAAACTCGATTTGCACTAGCGTACCATTAGCCTCTGCCCCCTTCTCTGCCGGAGCATAAAGGTACATAGAGTTAGTGTCATTTCCGCCGTTATAATCACGAAGATATGAATACGCAGAATACTTATGGTTTAGCCCAGCCGTTGTGTTCTCGTTGATTACCTTTGCAATATTGAACAGCAGACTGCCCCAGTTTGAACCAGTCGTGTAGGTCGGAGTGTAGGTATCAAACCGCAGTCCAGTAGTACCGCCCCAGCCTAGTAGATCAAGACCGTCAGCAGCTGTTAAAGAAGACGCTCCGGCTCGGATGCTTCGGATTCCAGGGCATGATGCTGCATCAAAATTACGTCCATCTTTCCAAAAGGAAGCCGGCTGTGCATAGCCACCAGTAACCGCAAACGATCCTGCCGACTTAACCTCAACCTTTGGTTCGACGTACTCTTGCAGGGTTGTAATGGCTACTACAATGCCGCCTTCAGTAGCACTAGGACTGGACGTGTAAGACGGAGTAAAGTTAACTCCCACAGGTGCAGTCACGTCAATCCAGGGGTTAGTGACATATGTTACATTTGACGTAACGGCTGACCATCCAGTAGTACTTGCTCCGTAGGTATTTCCGTTGATTTGCCAAGTAATAGTAGAAAGAAACCCCTGCATCGGGTGACTGGTTGCCCCGACCATCCAGCTTCTAGTCGTGCCAACATAGAAGTCCGGGATAAATATTCCGTCGAGATATGGGATTACGTCTCCATTGCTCCACTTCGCCAATATAAATGTCTTACCTCCGTATAGGGTGCTGTAGACAATATCTACAAGTGAAGGTGCAAATCCACCATTATCAAATTCTCCTGAAGGGTGTTCTAGGTATTTAGCATATAACCCGCCGGCTACAGGAAGTTCACCATTAGTAATGTATTCGCTATTAATGCCGTCTGTAAACGTGTAGATCTTATCGGCGGTAGCCTGTAGTCCGTAAAATGGACGATTGAATATGACAGCGTTGAGGGCCTGGTTAGGATTAATAGCCTCAAAAGCTTTACGCTTTTCAATCTCACCTCCGCGAGAAACGTGGGCATTGTTTAGCGTCTGTAACGTACCAGGCTTGGCTGTGAGCGGATGGCGCCGCGTGTCGAGGCCGGCTGAAAAGTTCTCGACGACGATATATGACATAAATTAAACCCTGGTGCTAGGGGTGATTCGCGCGCCGTTTAGAAAGCTTCCACCTTCATTGGGCATTCCTCCGCCAAGCGTGAAGACATCGTTCTTAATTCCGGAACCCTTAAGCTTGGTGAACAGTTCGTTGGCCGCACTCATCTTTCCTTGAGCGTCTTGGGACTTTGCGCGAGCAAGCAGTTCAGCTGCTGCGAACAGCACGATGAGGTTATCATCAAGCAATGCTACGTCCGAATCATTGACCATCTTCGGAAGCTTCTTGATCGCCTTGAACCGGACAACGCACTCGTTGCTAGAGGGTGTCGGCCAGACTTCAAACTGGTTACCCTCATAGTGGCGCCAATGAGTTGCTGGATCTTGCTTGTCGCCTGACGTGTGATCGCTGGAGTTATATTGGTCAATGCCGATGCCATACACTAGCGGACGCCAGGACGAGGAGTACTTGATACTAGCCTCGTTGATTCGACCGAAGTCGATTTCTTGGTCGAATCCGTAGTAACGCGATCCGTTTACCATTTGCTCGTCCCGCTCGATAAACGCGAACGGCCAGTCGAACTTTTCCCACAGCCAGGATTGGGTTCGATTAAGGATGTGATGCAACGCCGGCAGGGAGTTAACCCCCATCGACACGTTGGTGGATGCACCGATCTCTGCCCGCAGGGCATCGACCAGCGCGGAGAGCTGGGTGCCGCGAGCCATCGGTTACTTCTTCTTGGAGGTTTCTTCCGGCACTTCAACACCAACCTCTGCGAGGGTGGTAGGGAGCTTGGAGGTGACACCGGGGAAGAACTTGGCGATCACGGCTTCCGTGTAACGCTTGTCCAGCGCGGCGCGTTCCGCAGCCTGGTCAGTAGACGAGACGCGGGACTTCTTGATGTTGACGACAGCATCGTGGCCGTGGATGGCTTTGAGGATGGCGATTTCGGGAGCCGAGACTTCCTTGCGAACGGTGTTCTCAAGGGAGCCGGCGAGTCGGATTTCTACGTTGGCGTGTTCCATCCCTCCATCGTGCCACGGCTTGCCATTGTTGCAAGCAAAAGGGGGTGGCTACTTGCGTAACCACCCCCTGGGTGAGTCTATCGACTACCGATTAGTCGGTGATTTCGTAGACGGCACAGCCGGTGAACTGCTTGCCGGTGAGGCCACCGGTCCAGGTCATGGCGCGGTACAGAACGTACTGGTCGTGCGGGCGGGCAGGATTGTGCTGCTTCTTGTCTTCGCCGTCCATCACCATGAGGTTGATGTTCGACTGGTCGATGAAGTAAGCACGATTCTGGAAGCCCAGGTCGTCGAGGGTCGGGTCGTACACGAAGGTACCGATACCGCGCATGGTGATGCCAGCGAGGCCGATGTCCGTGTCGGACTTGGAGAAACCTTCCTGGGTGTAGACACCCTTGGAAGTGATTTCCTTGTCGAGGTATTCCAGGAAGCCGGAACCACAGAGGACCAGGGACGGCTTGCCGCCGAAGCGGGTAAGCTGGCGAACTTCCTTGCGGAGGAATTCGCTGACCTTCTGCTGGCCGGAAACCCAGACGACGGCGTTAGCGCCGACAGCCGAGCGGTTGCGCCACTTGGCGTTGGTAGCACGGTCGATACCGCCGACGGTGCCGGTGGTGGGGTCGTCCGTGATCAACGACGTGATGCCAGGGACGACTTTAGCGTCCTGGGTACCGTCGAGCCAGAGCATCTCGTTGAACGAGCGCGCCCAGCCTTCGGTCATGTCCTTGAGCTTTTCGTCGAGCAGGCCGGTGAGGACCGTGAGGTCGCGCTCCGAGTGCTTGGACGTGGAGGCGCCATTGGAGGAATCGACGACGGAAAGACCGTCGTGCTTCAGCTCGGTGAGCGTCAGCGAGATACCAGCATGGATTTCCTTCCAGGGGAAGGACGCGCGCTTCGTGTTGGCCGGGTTGGCGTACGAGACGGTGTCGTTGTGGGTGAAGCCAGCAATCGAGGTCGTGTAGTCAAACGTGACCGGGATGCTGATGTTACCCTTACCGCCGGGGAAAGTCTTCTGCTTGCCGGTGAGGGCTTTGAGCAGGGGCTTTTCCTGGATGTTCTGGGCGAAGGCCGGACCCTTGACGTAATAGTCGAGGGCCGACGCGGTGATGTTAGCGAGTTCAGCGTTAGTGAATGCCATAGGTTTTGTGCGTTAGCGGGTTTGCATTGCACCCATACGAACCGCCTCTAGGAGGCTGCGCGGCTGGGCCGTTGCGTGGGAGGACGACGTAGAGCTGGACACGTGAGTGACAGGTCGTCGCTGGGGTGCGAATCGGGAAAGCCGCTCCTTGATTGTGGAGTGGGCGCGCTCAACGAGCGCAAGAGCCTCCTCCGGAGTACTCGGCTTTTCCGCCTGCAACATCAGTTTGACCTGGTCCGTGACCATCTCTTGTTTGGCAGACCAATCGGGATCCTTGACTTTCATCTGCTGTTCCCAGTTAACCACCGCCGAATGGATGTTGCCGCGAGACTGTTGGTCTCGCTGCTGCAAAGCATTGGCTTGCTGCTGCTCATAAAGGCTGTGCTGGGCTTTAAACCTAGCTAGTTCCCTTGCGCTTTCTTCATCGACGTAACCCTCTTCAACCTTTTTCTGGATATCTGGGGGCAACGTATCTCCGACTAAAGCGTCGAGCCGCGACTTGTATTCGCTGATCCTCTTATGGGCTTCGACTGGATTGGTCTTCATAAGGGCCATGATATGGAACCCTTCTGCAACCTCTTCAGTAGACAACCCGTTCGATGACATGAAGGTAGTGACCTTTCGGAATTCATCCGATTCAGAGCGGTATGCATCGCGCTCCGTGATCATTTCCTTCCAACGAGGGTGGTTATGGAACGGCAGCTTCTTGTCTGCTTCAGAAGTAGAACTTACCTTCGCTGTGTCGTCCAGACTAGGCGAAGGCTTTCCGTCTTCATTTGCGGATTGGCCGTTGGTTTCCACGGTGGACGATTCCGTGTCAGCCTTATTCCCAGCCGCGCGCCTTACGGCGTCTAGCAGGGAAGTAGGCTTCTTGTTAGCGTCCTTGTCGCCCGACTCCGACGAATCAGTCTGGCTTGTTTCTTTAGCGTCGCTCGACTCCGGTGCAGTTTCCTGGACTGGAGTAGAAATGGGTTGTTCCGCAGGTGTATTTTCCTGCGGTTCAATGATGTCGGTTGGCTCGTTTGGATCGGGCATAAAATTACTATACGGTATGATTTATTTAAAATCAACCATTCGGATACTGGACACCTTGCGATCGTATTTCGCTAGGGCTTGCCGGCAACTGAGGACCGTCTGCTCCTGGGGCCATTGGGCCTGGGCCTACGTTGGCTGCTCCGGCTGGACCTTGGGCGTTTGGATCGGCAGCAGGGTCCCCCTGGGCAAGCTGCTTCTGGGCGTTCATGGCAACAATAGAAGGCAGGGCCGCACGAATAGCGTCCGTGATGTCCATGCCATCGTCCATACGCTTGAGTGCTTCCTTTGCCATGAATTCGGGGTTCATGCCGGGAATCTGAAGAAGGATGGGGGCAATGCGTTCAAAGTTCTGCATTTCGATAGCCTTGTTTGGGCGACCGTTAGAGCCGGCTTCAACTTCTAGCATAAGTTCGGACGCAATCTCATTGATGGCAAGCTGCGGCCAAACGCCGCCTGGGCCGACAATCTTCATTACCGTTTGCTGGTCCATCTGCTCCAGCAAGACTTGGCCGGTAGAACGAGCAAGCTCACCAAGGAAATCCTCAAGGTCGTCTACGTTAGACGATAGGCTAGACATACGGCTACCTTCGGCTACCGATACTTCGGTCGCGGTAGAGTTGCTGGTTCCGCCAAGGTTAGCCTCTTGCGATCCAACTACGCGCATCATGTCATCCAGTAGCATGGACGTGTCGTATAGGCTAGGATCGATGGGGTTGTGTTGGACCGGCTGGAGGATGGAGTTGACGGCCTGTCCAGGAGACAGGTTCTGAAGTTTGATGACAGCGTTGGCAGGGTGTGACTGAAGGTTAGTGATGTCTTTCTCGGACAATGCACCTTCGTAAGTCGCATACAGGGGACGGTTGGCAAATCGATGCTCGCGCAAAGCCTGTCGCGCGCGGTTGTATTCACGCTGGACCGGCATCAACAGGCGGACGTCGGATGGAGGGATGACATCCTTTTCGGATTCAACCTCATTAAAGATTAGCGGGAAGAAGGGCCAGAAGCGTTCTAGTTCAAGGTGAGGAGGTTCTGGTTCCTTGAGGAAGTCGTGGTAACCATCGCATACAACGTACAGCATACCGTCCTTCTTAGAGTAGATCTCCCATACCACGGCTCGCTTGCAGTCTTCGTCTACCTCATTCTTGTCTTCATAGGCCGAATACTCCTTACCAATATCAACTTTGTAGATTTCCTTTACATCTTCGATATCAAGGATGAATTCCTGGGCAATCCAGTCGGCGCCGACGAATCCGGACATCTGCCGGCACTTTGGATCGACGATGACCGTATGTGACATCGGGAAATCAAAGACTACGCCCTCTTTAATGATGACGTCCTGCTTTTCTTTGATGCTATCAAGGAGTAGTCGAAGCTGCTCCATTTTAGCATGATCTTCAGAAAACTTGTCATCAGCGCGATCTGCGGCAAGACGTTCAAGCGTAGTAAGCTGTTCCGTAATATCGGTAATGCGGTCTACGTCTTCAGGACGCTTTTCCATTACTCGGTGATAGCCAATCTTGACGTAGCCGACTCCGTTTACGCAGACGCGACGGACAAGCTGTTTCATTTGCCCCTTAAAAGACGGCTGCTGTTCTTGGAGCTGGTGATGAGCTACAATCTCCATTGTCTTTGCAACTCGATCAAGCATACGGCGACGCTCAAACCCTTGCTGGGCGTCTTGGATGGTCTGCATCATTACTGGATCAATGGGCTGGCCGGTAGCCATTGAGTTCTGCATAGACGTCTGCACGGCTTGGAAAGAAGACATATCGCCCTCCCAACTGGCAAAGTCCAGGGTCTCGCGTCGCTTGGCAATAAATTTAGGATTCTTGGCGTACAGAGCAGATACTCGCTGGCCGACGTGACGCTGGACAATGTTGGCAACGTATCGGTCATCGTTCTCATTAGAAGACCATTGCTTACCCATATAAAAGTCCGTGTCTTCCTTCATGCGGTCAAAGGACTTCTTCCAATGCTTCTTGGCGTTTTCAACCTTCTTGATCAGAGTCTTAACCAAGGATGCACGGGACGGACCTGGCTTCTCGGCGTCACGCAAGATACCGTTATGCTGCGGTTCTTCGGGGGCTAGGCCCTCGGGGGCCATTTCGAATTCGTTTTCCATTTCAAGTATTTATGTTCAGAAACCACCCATCTGCAAGAAATTGCGTCGCGCCTCGTCCCACTTGCCGGATAGCTTGACCCAGGCCAGCGTTCCGCTCTTGGGGAAGTCGGAAGGCTTTTCGTAGGTTTTAGACGCTCCAACCATTGATCCAAGCAGCAAGCCTACAAGGCCCATTGCGTCTACAAAGTCATCGTGGCGGGCAGACGGGAATTTGAGAAGCTCGGTTTCCGCCTCAATCCACCAGGGGGCAAACTTTGGGAAGAATACCTTGCCCATAGCCATACGCCCACGAATAGCCTGTGCGCGGGTCTGCTTGTCCTTTACGGGCGTTATCTCGTCTACAACGGTCCAGATGCCTCGCTCCTGCTGAACCTTGCGTAGGAACGGCCCCAGGGATTGAGAAATGTGGCCTCGCTCGGCTCCCCACTTAGCCGGCTTGTGGCGAGACATAAGGTCAATCATGCCGTCAATTACTTGGTCGGTAGACGCTCGGCGCCACCACACGTCGGGAAAGATCCAGACGTTGTCTTCTTCGTCCAACCCAAAGGGAAGCAACACAGTCTTGTCAGCCGTCTGGGCCGTAGACACAGCGTGGTCAGAGACGCAGTACATTCGCAAGTTCTTAGGTATTTCGTGCGGATAGGGCTTTAGCCAGTCACGTTTAAAGAAGTCGCCGTCATCTGGCGTAGGCTGGCCTTGGTACAAGGCAGAGAACCCTTTAGGGTTTAGCCGGCGGATTTCGTTAAGGAAGTCTAGACCGTACCGTTCCGGCCACAAGGCCTGCCCTGGGGGGCGACCCATTGGGTCTTTCTCTACGGCAATTGCCGGCAAAGACAGAACTCTCCATTGCTGGGCATTCTCATCGTTGTAACAGGGGTTCTTTGGATCCGTAAGGCGACCTACTAGATCGTCTTCGTGCCAACGGGTCATAATGATTACCACGCGCGCCCCAGCCATCAGTCGCGTCATGGCTACCTGGGTAAACCAATCCCACAACTTGTCTCGTTCTCGTTTTGAGTCTGCCTCCTCTCGGTCCTTGATGGGGTCATCAATGACCAGTAGATCCGCACCGCGACCAGTAAGGCCTCCGCCAATGCCTACAAAGTTAGCAAGACCTCCCTCTTCCGTCTGCAACTTGTCGGACGATTGGCTTCCAGTACGCAACTTACACCCAGGGAACACCTGGTTAAACGCAGGCATACGCATGATCTCTCGCACCGAACGTCCAAAGTCTTGGGCAATGTCTGCGTTGTAGGTGGCGAAGATGACCTGTCGGTACGGGTCTTTTCCCAAGAACCACGCCGGGAATCGACGGGACGCCAGTTCTGATTTTCCATGTCGAGGTGGCATGGATATGATGAGACGCTGATACACCCCTTTCTCAACCTGCTCCAGGGCAGCACAGATAGTTTCGTGATGCCGTACCGGCTCGTAACGCGACTTGTCCGGATTCTCCGGATCCTCTGGGTCCGGCATTGTCATCTGCGTAAAGTGAATCAGAGACTCTTTTGCCTTTTTTACGCGAAGCAGCCGCGTAGCGGCTAAGAGCTGACGCTCCATTTCCGCTACTTCTGAAAGCCTGTGTTTCTCTTCGGCGTTGGGTGCCTTGCGAGCCATTATGCCTGGCGGACAGGCATCCAGTAGTCCGTGCCGTTGACGGTGATCTTAACCTCGTAGGGATAGAATGGGTCGCCGCTGGCGTTGTAAGGGGTGAAGTCCCTAAAGGTCTGATACCAACTACCATTCATGCGGACATAGGATGTGCCGTCGTTAGGAGCATCGGAAAAATTTCCGCCCATTGGTCCGTCATTGCCTTGCGGACCTTGTGGGCCTTGTTCGCCCTGCGGTCCTTGGCCGCCGCCACCACCTTCATTGTCACTTGCCCAAATAATCTGCGACCCATCAAACTTTAAAACCTGTCCGCTGGTTGGCTGGTATCCGTTGATAGAAGATGTCGCACCATTGGTCAGACTTGAAACGATTGCAGAGAAGTCATAACTCCAACCGCCACCGCCACCTGTTTGGTCAAAATTGGAGAACGGTTGCCAGTCGTTGTTGTAACGAACATACGCAGTTCCATTAGCAGGTGCATCGCCGATGCCACCGCCACCTTGCTGGTCGTAGTACGACAGGGGTTGCCAAGACTGATTGATGCGGACGTATGGAGTGCCGTCGTACATTGCATCTGGGAATGAACCGCCATCGTTTCCGTTGCTTCCGGTGTTTCCTGGCGGACCTTGTTCGCCTTGCGGACCTTGCGGACCTGTGAGAGTTGCTGTACTCTGGATTGAACCGTCCGGGAAGGTGATGCCTACAGAAGGGTCAATTACAATTTCGGAAGCTTCTCCAGCCGTGAACGCGCGAATGTATCCCCCTTGGATGCGCGTACCAGATCCGTCGGCAAAGTAACAGGCAAGGGCTTCACCTGGGGCGGAGTAATTGTAATTTCCAGTTCCATCTTCGTTCTGCCAATTAATGCTTCCGTAAACCGACGCAGGGACATCGTCCATCAATCGAAACTCAAGACCGTTAACCTTCAAGTGAGCAACGGCAGGATCGTGCAATGGGTCAACCGGTCCAGCAATATCGACGGCGGTGTTTGAATAGGATACCTGTCCTTCTGGGCCAGTTGCGATGACACCACTCGCCCGCATCTGGGTGTTCCTTGTCTCATCCTGGACCGTGATGACGTCATGCTCGATCCAAGCCGAGTGAGGCGTGCCGGACATATCCTCGAAACCGATATACTCGTTGGTGAAGTAGGCCGTCTGGTCGGGCGTGTCGATGTGCTGGATGGCAATCGAGTCGTGGGCGATGGAGACGCCCAGTTCGTTGATGTTCTCGAAGACCTTAATCAGAGGAGGCGTGATATTAACGTACTCTGGTGCGATGTTGGCTACATTGATTCCAGTATGTGCAACCTCCACACCCCTGTCGTTGGCGCTGTCCCAGCTGCGGAGTGTAGTTCCGGCCAGGGAGTCAAGGTAGAGCGGACGAGGTGTGGAGCTGCCTTGATTGGTCGTCGTCAGCCAGCCGGCCTGCCAGTTGAATTCGTAGCCGATGGAGCAAACAAGGCTGATGCCGTAGTTTCCGCCGCGAGACGTATCGAAGTTGCCCTTGCTGATATACTGACCGGATGTGCCGTCGAATGTAATAGCACCAGTCATCGTACCACCTGCCAGCGGCAGGTAAGAACCACTACCAATAACTTCCCACGATCCGTCCTTGCGGCCATAGGATGATCCGTCGCTGGGAGCGTCGGTGAGGTAGCCTGTCAGCGCAGAACTGGTGATGTATCCGGCAGGATTGTTGACAGAATACTTGCCGTCCAACGCGGACTGTAGGCCAGTCACGTTGCTGATTGCGTGGGTGTGGTGATAACTGGCGTAATTAGCGGCGGCAATCGTAGCAACGGCAGCTTCTGCCGTGTTGGCGTGGACCAGGGCTGAATTCTTCGCCTGTAGGGCGGTAGTTGCGTAGCCTTCGGCTAGGCCGGCGTATGAATTTGCGTCGCTGCTGGCGATAGCAGCAGAAGCTGCGGCAGTTTCAGCGTCATCTCGCGCTGCAATCGCATCAATGGCGTTCTGGGAGGTAAGAACAGCCTCCAGTTCGGCTACCTTGGTGTCACCAGCGTCGTTAACTAGGGCAATCTGGGCAGCGCCGGCATTCTCAATGGCTTGTACAGGAGCGTCCGTGAGCAACGGTTCAACCTCCTCGGCAATGACAGCCAGATTTAGAGCGGTAGTACGGATCTTGCCGTCGTCTGCCTGGACTTCACCAAGCCGGGAGATGGTGGCGTTGATTGCCGTGCGGGCATTGTTCAGCTCCTGGTCGATTTTCTGACCTTGGTGGGGCGTGGTAGGGTTGCTTTGGCTAAAATCCGTGAAGGACCAAGAGCGGTCGAAAGGAGTAGGAGGCTGACTCATGTGCGGATAGTGTATCAGTCATTCCATAGAAGCAAGAAATGGAATGTAGGAGAAAGTTTTTTTGATACCCGAATTTTTCCGAGAGGGGGATGGGATAAAAACGGTCGGGAAAAGTGGGGGGTGGGCGGGGGGTGAGGTGGTAGGGTGGTAGGGGTGAGAGACGCGGGGAAGCTTCCCCTGTACCTGGCAACGTGCCATTGCCTTGCCTTGCGTTGTACCTGGCACGGTGGGAAGGGGGGCAAGGTCCGGGCTTCCCTACCCC
>Ga0209500_10000267_pt1 | contig 46538 bp, 57 predicted proteins | sample S_140212_EF_Meta_FD_187323 | JGI IMG/M metagenome (GOLD analysis project Ga0209500, IMG submission 187323) | Freshwater microbial communities from Lake Simoncouche, Canada to study carbon cycling - S_140212_EF_MetaG (SPAdes) (version 2) | ecosystem: Environmental > Aquatic > Freshwater > Lake ... | reverse complement strand
TGCTTTTTGTATCTCTTCTTTAAGGTCAACTTCCTCACGGATGCTGGCAATAACAGAGTCAATACCCTGCCACTTGCGCTCACCGTGGTAGAACCAACCACCCTTGCGGTTAATGACTCCCATGATTACTCCTAGAGAAGCAATTTCTTTTGCGAAATCGTATTCTCCTGGAGCACAGTTGCCACCTTCTGCAAAGTAAAAATCAAAGTATGCAACACGTTGTGGTGGTGCAGTCTTGTTCTTTAATGTACGAACAACAATTTGTTGTCCTACTCGTACTTTATTTGTTCCTGAACCGATTTCAATCCATTCCTTACGACGTACTTCACAACGTGTAAAGAATGCATAGTTCTTTCCTTCTCCGCCAGGAGTTGTCCGTGGGTCGCCATGCATTACACCAATCTTCATTCGGTATTGATTGATGATGAGGCCCAATACAGGACGCTCATCCTCAACCAATGACCGCTTCATCGCTGTCCCGACGACTCTGAAGAACTTGTTAGTAAGTAATGCGCCCCTTCCTACAGTCATTTCTGACATGTCCTTTTCCATTTCTGGAGCAGGGGATAGGGCAGGTAATGAATCAATTACAATTGCATCAACTGCTTTTGATTCAGCAAATTCAATTACGGCTTGATAGGCCTCTTCCATGACTGACGTTTCAATGACAATGACCCGTGTTGTATCCACACCACACATTGCTGCATAGTCTGGGACCCATTGTTCAGCGGCAACCCAAACGGTTGTGTAATTGGGGTCTCGTTGCTGATTGGCTGCAATGGTTTTAAGAGCAACAGCAGTTTTTCCGTGAGATGGTTCACCAATGAGTTCATTCCATTGATTACCTGGAAAACCGCCCCCAAGAACATAGTCAAGAGTAGTAGAGCCGCTTGTAATACGAGGAATAGTGTCGCCACGAATATCACTGGCAAGAACAACAACGTTGTCCCCAAACCTTTTATTAAGTTGAGCAACAATTTTTTTGGCTTCATCATTTATCAATTTATCCTCCCAATAATTCCTTGTGGGTTCCAATTACTTGCTACGTCATTGCCGTTTGCTTGTTTTGCGCTACCTTCTACGCTTGCACCTGTTAAGGCTCCATAACGGCTTCCTGCTTGAGTAATTGGATAACCACAGTCGTAACAACGTGCTGCTGCATTTTGTACGGTCATATAGTTACCTCCACCGCAATCTGGGCACAACTGTGTCTGAGTAGAACTCTGGGCTTTAGACATAGGAGTAGGTTGTTGAAAAGTAGTCATAGGCTGTTGTGATGGCGGCATAGGGTTATTTGCTGGACGTGCTGCTACGGGCGCTTGTTGTGGTTGTGCGCCTAGTTGTTTAGCCCACCAGTCTGCGTTAGTCACTTAGTTTCCCAACGTGACTCGCAACGTACACACAAGACTGTAAAGTCTTGGTCTAGGCTAGACCACACAATGTTGTACATTTTGTGTCCAAATAGTTTACAAATAAATTTCACTTCGCTTCTCCCCACTTGTTTACTATTTTTACGTCAGCAATCAAAGGAACTGTAATTTCTTTCATTTTGATTCCTTCCATTGACTCACGAATCGCTTTGGCGGTTTCCTCGGCTAAATCATCACGTGCAACTGTAACAAGTTCATCGTGCACAGTCAATACGACATTTACATCTGGTTCATCAATAAAACACGAATGTGCCCTAATAATGGCTAGTTTCATAATGTCTGCTGCAGAACCTTGAATAACTGTATTAAATGCTTGTCGGTCTGCTCTTGACTTTAGTCCTTTATCAATGCTTCGTAAATCAGGAATGTAACGACGACGGCCCATTAAAGTCTCTACAAACGGTACTGGAGACTGCTGTGCTGCCATACGAATAACCTTTGCCTTGTACTTTGCAATGTCACTAAACTGCGCTGTAAACCGATTAAGCAAATCTTTTGCTTCAGTAATAGAACAACCAACTTGTTGTGCAATCTTGTCTGGCCCTACACCGTAGGCAATAGATAGCACTAAAACTTTACCTGCTTTGCGGTCTACACCCATTGTGTTACCAATAGTTGTATAAATATCTCCACCAGTTACATAGTTATCAACCATAATTGGGTCATTAGAAAACGCTGCAATGATGCGTGGTTCAATCTGCGAGTAATCTGCTACAACCAGTTTGTATCCTGATGGTGCAATAAACAAATTACGAATCAACTTACCGTACTTACCCGATGAAGGAATGTTCTGTAGGTTTGGGTCACTACTGGAAAAACGACCTGTCTCTGCTCCATGTGACTTAAAGTTAGTATGTACTTTACCTTTGATTAGGAGCGAATCTTTTTGCACAATCTTTGACTTACCTAGATTAGTGCGAGTTACCTCACCACCTAAGTATGGAATCACATAAGTAGTCATCAACTTGTTCAAGTCCTGGTACTCAAGGATTGCATCTACTAACTCGTCTTTAGCGCGATAAAACTCCAAAGCATCTGATGATACAGAGAAATGGTTAATTGTTAACTCTCCGTGTGCATACGATATATCTTGGCCTTTAGCCGTTAAAGCAATTTTAATCTTAACGTTTGGCTTGATGCCACGACCACCTTCGTCTTTAGGAAGGAATAGCAACCTCTGTTTCTCTGGCACTGAGTTCATAGCAAATGGTTTGCCAGCCAACTTGTACGCCTTGCCTCGTGCTAAATCAATGTCTGTCTCTAACCGTTCTTTAAGAAGTTTAAGTTCCTCTACATCAATAGATGCTCCAGCAAGTTCCATATCGCAGAGCGCTGCAACAACATCCATCTCTAATCCCCATACACGGGATAACCCGCCTGTTAACTTAGGCGCTAATAAACGGTATAACTTCCAAGTAACCTCTGAGTCAAACCCTGAGTAATGTGCTACGTCTGAAAAGGAATGAACCTCCACCATTGCACCAATACCTTTTTCAACTTTAATCTTTAAAAACTTTTCAGCGCAATCTTTAAGCCCTAGTTTTCCACGGTTACGGTTATCAAGTACAAACGCTGCCATCATTGTGTCAAAAAACGGTTTTGTTGGAACTACGCCACGATAATATTTAGCAATTGATTTAAGGTCAAATTTAATGTTGTGACCAACTTTTAACTGGTCACTAAAGAACAATGGTTTTAATGCCTTAAAGACATCTCCTGGAAGTAATTGCTCTGGTGGAGCATCAAACACTGGTGTCCACTTGGCTTGGTTCTTTGTAAAGTCTGTGTCTTTTAAATCGTCACGTTCTTTTCCTGCAGCAAGTTTCTTTTGACCACTTAATAAAAGTTCTTTATCCCAATGCAAAAATTCACCATTAGGGTGACCCATAGGTATGACATCTGTACGGTCATCTGTTGCTAATGAAATCCATAGCACGTCGTTTACTACTGGTTGGATACGGTTATCACCAACGGTTTCAACGTCAAAAGCAAAACCCTCTACCTTGGAGTAAAACTCAACAAGGTCTGCTAACTGTTGTTTAGTTGTAATTATGTTCATCTAAATCCCCTCTAAGTGTGTAGAGGGGGCCTGGAAACGGATATAAACAGGCCCCCTGCTACTTGGAAGTCTTACGCTATTGAGCGAGCAATTTCAAGAAGTTCAGAGCGAGGGGTCTCACGAACTACATCTTCGGCTGAAAAAGACTCAGCGTTTGCAATTAACTCATTAACGTTGTCTAGTGACAACTTCCATTCCTCTGCAAGGTCACGACCACGTACGAAGTTGAGGGTGTACTGCGTAGTAGGGCCTGTTCCCATGCGAGAAATTTCCCAGAACTCACGGTCAAGAGGGCCTTTGCGCTCATCATCGTGGGCTTTCTTAATCTGGCGGGCAAGTGACGGAGGTGCAGTCAAAATTTGTACGCCCTGAACATCGCCAGTTAATACAAGAACATTGAATGCAAACTTGCCTCGTGGCTTATCGCCAAGGATTTCACAAAGTGGGCAACCATCTCCGATGCAAACAAAAGACTTCTTACCCTTTGGGCGTTCAATCCAGTGCTGCTCGTAAGTTGCAAATGGGCGGTCTTGTAAAAACTTTACAAGGTGTGGTTCGTCAGAGAATCGGAAATCTGTTGGGAATTCAGATGTCTCTACTTTGAGTAGTGCTTCGGCTGCATCCCAGCCTTCTTGCACGGTTGTTCCAACTGTAGGTTGGATATCAGCGCTATCTTCTTCAAGATAGGTTTCAGCGTTTACTGCTGGTTTTGTAATCGGCATTTGGTTTCTTTCGGTCATGAGGCCTCACGGCTCTCTTCGGATATGATGTCCTTCCAGCGCTTTACTAAAGCCTCTGTAAGGTCTTCGTGTCGGTTCCACTCTACACGAGCAGTTCCTAATAAGCCACGCTTTGAAAACTCTTCAAGTGTGGACTCAATGAGCGCTCTGGTGTACACACGATTACCACCAGTCTTCTTCCCACCAAGAGTCTTGGCACGAAGTCTGTATGGTGCACGTGGGATATACCCTTTGCGCTCCCATAAGCGTACAGAAACTATGGACTTCTCTAACGCTAGTGCTAGTGCACTAATCGTAAAGACTTCCGTTTCTTTTCCGCCTAATGTTTTAATGACTGGGTTTGCATCCCAACCATTACTTTCCCCCACCTTACGGCGAGAAATTTTTGGGTCCAATTCACGGCGTTTTTTCTTAGACCCTGGAACGTATTCCAAATCCGCAAACGCTTTTTCAATTTCGTCTTGACCCCGTAGACCTGCCATGATTACTTCTTACTTAGAACAAGTGCCCACGTAATTTTCTGTGGATACATTTGGTCAATTTCTTCTTCTGTAAGTTCATCGTTGTACAACGCAGCCATTAGTGCGTCTTCATCTACCATACGAACTGTTTTGTACAGAGTTTCTTCCATACCTTTTGCGGTAATAATTTCATCTGCAACAAGTTCATCAACTTTACGAGATACTCGCTTTTGTTTTACGATGGAAAAAAACCCATCAACTTCTTGAGGAAGTTCTACGATTATGTTGCCTTTATCATCAGGTTCACCCGAAGTATCAAGAACCTCAAACAACTTCTCACGAAGTTCTTTTTGTTGTTTCTCTAAATAATCCATCTGTGATTTGATGAACGCATATTCTTTAGCCTGATTAACAAGGCTGTCTTGGTCTGCTGTGCGTGTTGTTTCTGCTTTGATTCGTGCCATTTTGTTCCCCCTATTTTCCCTGCAAGAAGTTTATCAGGCTACCAACGGTTAGGTCAATTCCGCCTTTTTTATTAATTCCTGCTCCATCCATTACAGCATCTGCTACGGCATTCTTCTGTAATAACATCTGGTGCTGGCGCTCTTCTATGGAGCCTAGCACTAAAAAGTCTTGAATAACAACGCTTTTCCAGGCACTAGAAGCACGACGAATTCGTGAGTTTCTTTGGACCGCAGTTCCTGACGACCAAGGTAAATCATAATTAACAAGAAGATTGGCTTGAGGTAAGTCTACGCCGTAGCCGCCAGCATCAGTAGAGATTAATACTCGTACGTCTAAAGAAGTTTGGAACAAAGTCTTTGATTCTTCTTTAGCCTTGGCGTCCATTTGTCCAGAGTACAGAGTGCTGGTTATCTTCTTTTGGGTTAAAGCATTTTGGAGAAGTGGTAGCACCCCTAAATAGCAAGTAAAAATAACAACTTTATGACTTTCCTCCATGTTGAGATGGTCAATTATGTAGTCAATAACCGCATCTAATTTTGGCGATTTAGTTAACCCATCAAGAAGCCCTTGGTCGGCTAACCCTGCCACGTAAGCGCTGCCACCTTTTGAGCCTTCAATGTTTATAGACTCACCGTCTACATCAACCCAACCATTTTTAAATTTTGTAGCGCTATCAACAAGCAGTAAAGGAGAATCACATATCATTCTTAAAGAAGTTATTTTGCTCATAATTGAGCCACGCAATTGGTCTGCTGGAGAACCAGGTTGAAATCCATGACCGTAATGGGCTTCTAATGAGAACCCACCACCAAGAAGTGTTTGTGCTTCTATAAGTTCTTGTTTTAAATCATTAGCAATTTTGTCGTAAAGTTCTTTTGTTTTTTTGTCTAAAGAAATAAGCGTTGGTTCCAAGTGAATAGTTTCAGGAAGATACGGTGCTACATCTGGGTCCTTTTGGGTTTTTCTAACAAACACTTGTTTCATTTTTTCGTGGAATATAGGAAGATTGCGATACCGTTGCACTCCACCAAAATGATTGCGTACAATAAAAGTTTGGTCAAACAAATCAAAACGACCAAGTAATGTGTCATCTACAAATTGCATAATGCTATACAACTCTTCTGGGCGTCCGTTTTCAATTGGAGTACCTGTAAGTGCAAATCTAATTGGGATGTTTCTAGCAAGTTTTTTTACTACTTTTGAACGCTGTGATTTAAAACTTTTAATAGCAGTGGCTTCATCGCAAACAATTGCGCCCCACTCATAGTCTTTAATTATATCCCAATCTGCAACAATGGTTTCGTAGTTAGCAATGATATAACCAGTATGTTCTTCCCAGGTCATGTCTCGTTCCCAACGAATGTAACGAGTTCCTTTTGAACCATCCACTACAGAGGAATAGTCATCTGAGAATTTATTAATTTCTTTTTGCCATTGGTATTTCAAACTAGACAACGCAATAATTAAAGTTGGTTTGGTAAGTGTTCCTTCTTCTTTTAATTTTTCAAGAGCAGCAATAGTCATACAAGTTTTACCCAAACCCATTTCGTATGCAACTAGCATCTTTTTACGAAAAGCCATTTTGTCAACAGCCTCAACTTGATACGGTTTTAACTCACCCGTAAACATCTGGGTCATCCAATGGTGTAGGTACGGTTAACAAAGTTCCACAATCAGAACATTGCCCATCTGTCATCCACATAGCAATCTCGTATTCATAAAACATTGCTCTAATAATAAAAACTTGTTCACCACAATTGGGACAAGCATGGGTAGGAACACCCCTAGCATCTAAGACCATGTAAAGGCTTCCTTGCCGTAAATCATGTCACGAGCAGTTTCTATGCCTTGTTTAATTTGGCTCTCTGTCATGTCTCCTGGGTCCTTAACATCAATACCTGTGTAATTGAAGTAGGACAATTCAATACCATACTTGCGAGCAAAGCCACGCATAAGTTCATTGGCGTGTCTTCCTGCTTCGTCTTTATCAAAGGCTGCTATGACCCTCTGTGCCCTTCTCATGACCTTTGCTTGCTCTTCACTTGGTATAGCGCCAAAAGTAGATATGGCTCCTGAGTATCCCGAAGATGCAAGACGGGGCACGTCAAGCGGTGACTCAACAACTATAAGAGTTTCCGTGGACATAACTTCTACACCAAAAACAGTTTTAGATTTCTTTACACCTTGCGGCTGGTTACGGAAGAAACGACCACGTGCGCCTTTTTCTTGCCATCCCCAAAGAGTGTAATTGTTAGGGTCACGGATTGGGAGAATCCAGGCTGAGTTATTTGTATCCCATAAGATGCCGTAATGTTTTGCATCTGTTGGTTTGATGAATCTTTTACGTAATTCATTCTCAGGAGGGTCTGTGTAAACTGCAAGTCTTGCTTCTGACATGATGATGGGTTCATCTGCTGCAACATACTGTGGTAACTCCTTGATTCTCTTCATTAGAGAATCCAATGGAATCTCGGCGCCTTCATTGATATAGTCTTTTGCATCAAAGTAATCAATGCCCTTGATGTCAGCAACTAATGTGTAAATGTTTCCTTTGTAACCGCAAGAAAAACAAATGTGTGCTCCCGTGTTGGTGTTAATCCACCAAGACGGATTGTGGTCTTCTTTGCCTGTGCGTTTCTCGTGCATAGGGCAATAGCCCTGCACCTCATCACTACGTTGAGCAGTAAGTGATACGTCTAAATTAAGAAGAATCTTTTCAACATCAACCATTTCCGCCCCAGTTGGAACAGAACTCACAACTCATCATCTTTGATTCGTCGTGGAAACAACCTGTTTCCCACTTCCAAGTTAATGATGTTTCTTTTGGTGGGCAGTTACGGGAGGCAACCACCTTTAACAAACGAATTGAATCGTCTTCTTCTACAGGCTCTAGACCTAGGATAACGTCTGAGTCTTGAAAGAATGATGATGAGTAACCGATTGAGTCAGCGGTAACTTTTCCAGCACGCATCTTCCAAAGAAGAGTCTGGGTAGTAATAACAATTGGCTTATCAATACGCTGTGCTAAACGCTTAAGTGCACGAGTAATGTTGGTAATAGCACCTGGCGTGTTCATCTCTCCAGTTAACTCATCCATCATCAAATACACACCGTCTACAAATACAATGTCTGGTTTTAGATGTTCAATCTTTGCGGCTAATGCTGAAACGGTAATACCGTTAACGGCATCAACCAAATGGAATGAGTGCTCTTTCTCCATAGCGTTGAGGGTATCTATGTAGCGACTTTCTTCTGCTGGTAACAACTTTCCTCGTCGCAAACGTCCGTGGTCAATGTGTGCTCGCATCGCATCATGGCGTTGTTGTTGCTCATGGTTGTTCATTTCAAAGGATTGGAACATTGGTGTCTTACCAATTTGGTGCGTATTAATAGCAATCTGTAATGCAACCTGTGACTTACCAGTCTTAGGTGGTGCAATGATGGTTACTAATTGTCCGCCCTGTAATCCTGCAGTTGCTTCATCAATGTCTTTAAATCCTGTAGGTATACCTAAAAACTCTTGGTTCTGAATTGCTTGATATTCCTTGTAACGTTCTTCTGTGTTCTTAGTTAAGTCAACTTCGTGGGTGCCCAATACGCCTTGCTCGTTAACCTTTGCAACAGTTTTCTCCATAGCAAGGAGTGCAGCGTTGTGGTCGTTGCTCTGCAGTTCTTCAACAGCATTCTCAAGACCTTGACGTGTGAGCATACGACGGCGAAAATCCACCATCGTGTCCAAAAGATAATCAACAGAATCTTCTACATTAAGAACTTTGTAATTTGGGTAATGGTCTAAGACAGTAGTTGCAGTTGGAACTTCGCTGTACTCGCTGTAATGCTTTCGTACAAAAGACCAAACCTTACGGTTGTCTTCATCTAAAAACCATGCATCCATAACTCCGCGTTGTAAAGCAGGAGTGATGTCACGTTCCTTGATTACCTTGCTAACTAACCGATGTTCATTATCTGCAGACATTTACTTCCACCGTTCCCCGCATTCTTGACACTGCAGATAAGAGTTACCGTTTACGTAAATTCGTTCAATGGTGTTTGCATGACACATTGGACAATTTGTATTTGCAATACTGAACATAGCGCCCTCCCTCAAGGACTAGATATTGTCTATTTGTACACCAGCAGAGCCGTATCGCGCAACTCTGTTGGAAACATCAACCACAGCCTTTAAGTTTGGACGATAGGGGAGCGTACCAACTAACTCGTCCACGCTCTCATACAACTGGTGGTAGTTAAAGGGGTTGACAACCCTACGCTCTAATTTTTCAAATGCTTTGTCAAGGAGTTCTTCTGTCCAACCCTCGTCAGCAAATCCAGCAAGTTCTAAAGACAACCCGTACTGGTTAGATATGTTCCACAGTTTGTTTGCAGCCAGCATATCAATCTCGCCCAATTTGTATCCCACTTGCTTGCTTAAAAACTTACGTGTTTCTTCTTCTACTAACTTTATAACAAGCGTTGTTGTAGCAATACACTGAGGAGATGAGACGTTGGAAATGTCTCCGCCTCTCATAGCACCTCTATTTTTGCGTAGTTAACTACAAACTCTCTAAATGAATCAGGATTTTCGTTTGCTTCAATTGCCAGTTCTTCTGGAACTTCAATAGGTACCGTGATTGAATAATGACCACGTGTTTGTATTCGTGTGTTCACAAAGGCTACATGTTTACACAACTTTTTCTTTTCCCACACTGGACAGTTACAACGTGTTTCTTTTGTCTCTGTATCCAATTCAACTTCAAAAATACCAGCACCTTGTGCAGAGATAAACTGCTGCACAGTTCTCCACTGAGTACTCATTGAAGGTCCTTTCATTGGGCGCCTCTAAGGTCTGAACCAATGATAGGGACTCTAATGAATGCTTCGTTGGCGAAACTCGCCATTGCTTCTCCGTATTGTGCTTCCCAGTTTTCTAAACGTACATTCGTAGTAACAATTGTTGGTAATCCTTTGTCATAACGAAGTCTTAGAATTTCGTCAAAAGAAGTATCGTCATACTTAGAACCGTATTCTTTACCTAAATCGTCAAGAATAAGTACTCTTACGTTTAGCCAGTCAAATTTAGAACGACCATGGAAACCATCTAACTCGTACATCATCTCTCGCTTGTCTGCGACGTCTGCATCAAAAGATGATTTCTTACGAGAAAGAAACTCTGGATAGGTCATGTAATAAACGGGACGAAAACTCAACCCGTAATCACTTTGCTTTAGACCCATCAAATCTGCTGCTACAAGTTCGTTCTCTGGCATGTTGCGAATAACTTCCATAGCAGCAACTACGGCATGTGTTGTTTTGCCTAGCCCTGGGCCGCCATCAAAGACAAGACCGACACCGTTGATACCGATGTGCCCAATCTGCTTAATAACCTGCTTATGGGCAACGTCATCAACCCAACCACTGACTTCCATAGGAAAAGAACCAACACGGTCAATAATGTCGCTTGGTTCTAATCCTAGGAAACGTCGTGGAATATTGGATGTACGAAGTAGCCAATGCTTCTTAAGTGGCGAGAGAGTGTTGACGTCATACATCGTTTTCTCTCGCTTTCTTTATTGCATTTTCAAACTTTGCATCATCTTTGACCGAGAATCTTGCTTCCAAGTTCTCGTCGTAATCTACTGAAACAATTCCCAAATTAAAAAGGTTCATCAGCGCCTCCTCTATTTCCTCGCTGCTGTACCCCACTTGTTACTGTTGGTTTTCTTTTAACCAAGCAGCAAACGCGATTTGTGTTTCTTCTTCTGGTACTGAGTTTTCTTCTAGGTATTCTAGAAAATCAGCATCCTTCATTAGATTTGGCATTGGCTCTTCTTTTACTGTGGTTGTGTGTCCGAACATGTGCATGATTACTCCTTGTATTCAAGTACGCCAGAGAAAGAACTTGGCTTCTCTGTAATTTTATCAAACTTTGTTGCAGTCATTTTTACTGACTTACGTGGTGTTAGTTCTTGAACCTTTACTTTAATCCAACGCTTTGCAGCAGATGCATTTTTCCATGCACTCTGTTCACTAACACCGATTGTGTTTGGAATTGAGTTCAAGGTATCTGTTGTATCAAGGTACGTTACAAAAACAGTTGCCATCCATGCACCTGCTTTTTCTGGATTCAGTTCAAGAGTTGCAGTGAACGTCTTGCTTGTTTTCTTAGCCATGTGTTAACCCTTCAATCGTTTTTCGTATCGCTCTAGTTGTGCACGACCAGATAATGAATTCTGGAATGCACGCCCGTCACTGGCAAGTAGCGTACCAGAGGTTGGGGTGGTGTCTACCTTGGCTGTTACTTTGCTCAACCCAAGGTTCTCTCTGGCTTGGTTCATCTTCTTGCCAAAGGATGCTAGGAACTTCTTGTACAGGTGAGGCGCTTCGTCCCCGATATCTTTAAAGTTACGTTCATCTGCCATGAACAGACGAAGCAACTCAAGTTCAATTAATGCTGAGGTGTTGTACTGGCCTCGGAACTTTCGCAAGGCTCCTGCAAGTTTGGCGACGTTGACCGTGCCTGGGAGAAGAGGATATCGGCGCCCGACTTGGTAACTAAACTCAGCAGCGATGTCCATAGACGTCCACTCATGCTGCGGCCTCTTGCCCCGCGTTTTGGGGTCGCTCTTGCGAACCCTGACCGCTGGTGGGTCTGTCGGTTCCACAAGTCCAAAGCCTGCCAAATCTTCTCCATCGTCGTATTGTTTCATAGGCATAGCAATCTCCTTTGTGGAAACACGTTTCGTGTTTGCAGATTCTTTTAATTTATAACTATCTTGGCTATTAGGTACTAATGGCTTATCTACTATTTGGCTATTGTAACTATTAGTCACGTAGTCATGTGAGGTGCGGTAATTCTTTACCGTTTGCTCTGGTGGGTTATCCACAAGACGGTAATTTTTTACCAATATCATTTTCTTTCCCTGGTAACCGTTGGCTCGCTTGGTGGCTTCGGTGTAAATAAGTCCAGCCGTCTCTAAGCCTTGCAAGGCCGTACGGACCGTCTTGTCGCTCTTTTTGTTAGTCGCTACACACAACTCGGCTACGGAGGTCTGTAATAGGCCTCCAGGCCCCGCTAAACGGCATAAAACCGCTAGTAGCCTGAACTGAAAATCGGTTATCTCAGCAGAATAGGCTTCTAAGGGGATGTTCACGGCTTTACTGCTCTTCATCAAATGGTGAAATATCTTTCTTGTCAACCATATCGCGGATGTTCTCCTCTACGGCTTGCGTGATAGAACTCAGGACTGTAGCAGCGACATAGGTAGCCATCAAGTCCACAAAGTCCTCAAAGGAATCCATCATGGCATCTCGCAACGCATCTGGGTCTAGTGGACCTAGGCTTGCGTGCTCAATGGCAGATAGACCCTTGGTGATATCCCAAACGTCTAGGGCAAGGTCTTCAACACTGTGAAGTACAAAATGGTCGTACTCGCTATCTCGCCAGAGTATGCCGATGGCATCACCTTTTTCCAACTGGTGCAATACAGCAACTACCTCGTCATCGGCGTACTCAATCTCATCAGCCAGCGAGAACTCGTGACTACAGTAAGCAGTGGTTCTTATGCCTAGTTGCTTACAGAGGTTTCCTACAGAGGTTGCAAACTGTTGATTATCTTCCGATACTGGAAAAATAACTTCGGGCGACTTGTTAGCATACCTCGTGAGTAATTGAAGTGCGCCTTCATGTGCGTCTTTATCAAGTTCTGAAAAAATAGCAATCTTCATAAACGGTTTAACCGAGTGCTAGTTACTGTCTTTGTGTTCAGGTATTTCTTAAGTACCAATGCTATGAAAGCAGTTGCTGGTACTGAAATAAACATTCCTTTGTCTAGTTCATAGAACACATACATTGCGCCAAATGAAAGCGGCAACGATAGAATCGCATATAGCGTTTCTTTTTGAAAGAACCACGAAGTAACTAAAGACAGTAGTTCTACAACGAATGTAACAGCAAATCCTGCAAGGATTATTGATATGAATAGGTCAGCCATACGGCAGAGCCTACACGTCTAAGTTGGTATATTCCAATCCAGCAGGAGTAGTAATTCTCCACCAAGAGTTCATTGGCATCCAGTCATTTAGTGTCTGGGCAAGGCGTAAAATCTTAGTAGATTTATTTGGATAGTAAAGGCTACTTGATGCATCTGCAGTGCCTTCCCATATTGCTCCTACCAGTTCTGGCATAGAGCCATCAAAGTAATCACTTGGGGCATAAGTATCTTGCGCCATAACCATATCTAAATAAAAAGTTCCAGCGGTTCCTTCATGGCGAGCCTTTGCGTACACTGCTGTTGAGTCAGGTGGGATGAGGATAGATGTGTATGCTCTTTCCCAAACATCGGTAATTTCGTGAGAACTAATTTCCGTGTCTACAAGATTATCGTCAACATCGTATAACTCTATAGTCACATCCATAGTTGTCATATCTGGTGATTTCATATAGTGGGAAACGTTAAAGTAGATACCAGTTTCTACAGGAAAAACTGAATCACACTCTAATGTCCAAGCACCAGCAGCAACAAACTTTCCGCTAGATGAACCTGGGTAACCTACTAATGGAACATCAGCATCTTGAGTAAAGGTTAAACCTGTAAGGGTCCAGTTACTATCATCTACCTCAAACGATGGGTTTTCTACATAATTCTCATAGGTTGGTGCAAGTTGGAGTGTGGTTGCACGAGCCTCATCGTATTCAACAAAAGGTGTAGCCCCTGCATAAATCATGTCTACATAGTACGTAGTTGCTGTACTGAATAGAACATACAGCACAACATAAGAAGCATCACTTGGAGAAGTGGCAGTTTTACTAATTGTTTGCCAAGAATTTGTTGCAGAAATTGCTTGAGTAATATCCGATATTACAGTTCCATTTTTATCGTAATATTCTATTTTTAAAGTAGCGTTACCACTTGTTGGGCATTTTATGTTCGTTTTGTACGCGTATTCAGTACTTGGTTGAATTGGAATCCCTTGAGTTATTGGGTCATCAAGACCTAAAGAAATGCTGGCGCTAGTAGTGACTGCTATAACTTTTAGTGTATAAATCAAATCAATAGAGTTATCAACGTTGTTTGGAACCATTTCATCAGAAGATGAGATGGTGGCGTTAGCCGCAACCCAACGTCCCGTGCTTTGGTAAAACGTAGAGTCTTGAATTGAGAGCATTAAGTTAGAAGAGGTAGTTACTGTTGGAGCAAAACCAGTAAGCGCTTCAGCGTAGTTTGCTACTCCTAAAGCGGTTCCTTTATTTGCGTATAATCCAATTGCTTCACGTATTAAAGCACGTTGGCGAATCATTGGCATATTTGCTTCTGAATTTAAACCTAGGTTAAGAACTTCTCCAGGAATTGTTTTGTAGTTGGAGTTTTCTAGATTATGTGCAGGACGTGCTAATTTGATTTCAGTCATCATTTGTTCGTAAGAAAAAGCAAGACCATCTAAAAACTGGTATAACTCTGAGTCTTCTCGGATAACGCCCAAAGGACTTAACACTGAACTGGTCAACACACGAGGTAATAAGTCCATCATTTTTGTAATTGCGCCAGTATCTTCTGGTACTACTTCGCTTATTTGCCCTGCTTTAACCCAAACATTATCTGAGGTGTACAAGAAAACCCGATAAAAAATATTGCGTCCTGGAGAAATGCCTGGTTGTTCAGGGTTATCTGAACCATCGTAAAAGTCGTATCTTAAAGTTGAATTACCTTCAAGGCTTTCACCATCTGTAGAAAGTAATTCATAAATAATAATTCCATCTTCTGCTGTTTCTGGGTATGCGTTTTGGTTACGAACTACACGAAAACGAGTAAAATCACCTGTTGGCAATTGCCAAGAAACGTATACTTCGTGAAATTTAATCACGTTGATATCCATTGGCTCAACTGAGTAAGCCAACTTTGGTGTTATACCGTATTTAGAATACCCATATACGGAATAGCCGTACTTTGACATTTAGTGCCCTTCTTTATGCGCCCATCATCATTAGGACAAATTCATTTGCGCCACCAGATGCTTCAACAGTTGCCCAAGAAGCATTAGTTCCATTTGTAGTTAAATATTTTCCACTATTACCCGATTGGCTTGGAAGTCCAGTAAACGTTGTCCAAGCAAAGTCGTAATCGGTACTTGAAGATTTTACTAACACCTGACCTGTGCTACCCCCGATAGGGGTTCTTGCTGAGTAAGCAGTGTTCAATCCGTACTCAATATTTGCAAGACGGTCTTTAAGACTGTCCCAGGTGTAAGAAATGTTAGGACGGGTAAACGAGCCACTCCAACCAGAACTAAGAGTTAAGTAAGTACCAAGAACAGTTTCAATAGAGTTAACCTCAACACGAAGGTAGTTAACGTGTTCCGCAAGAATAGTGTCTGTGAAGTTAACTACGTCAGACCCAAAATTACGTACGGCACCTGGGTACAGGGGTGATGTTGGCACTAGGTTATCCTCTCAATATTTGTTTGTATTTTCTCGTCTTTGCCATGTATTTACTGGCTAAAGTCCTGGGTGGCTATGGCTAGTGTTTGCTTTTTGGGTAATTTGAGTCTCTAAAGAGGCAATTCTGGTTTCATGATTTTTTAAAGCATTTGCTACCGCAACTAGAGTTGCCATCAAATCTACTTCGGTAGTTCCATCTGGTTGTTGAATTGTTTTTAAATAAGCCGTTACCGTAGAAATACTTACGGAATCCGCAAGCGCTTTAACGTAAAGTTTTTTGCTTTTTCCTTGGTGCTTACCAAAAGCGCCAAACCATACTGGGTACTCATGGTCTGCTGCTTGAAAGTGAATCCAAACACCTTGACCAATTTCAGGTACTTCAGTGCTTATATTGGCAGGTTCCATAGGCCAAACCCAGTCGGTGTAATGCCCTACTGAAGTTGTAACCTCTACTTGTAACCGACGTTGTTTTTTAGGGTCTCTATTGTTTACAATAGTTCCTCTATAGACGCCAGAAAATTGTTGTCTTTCTTTTGCCATTTTTAGATAAGTCCAATAGTAATATTTTCTTCTTTAATTCGGAAAATTTCATCCGCTGCTCCTACAAGAGTATTTAACCCACTACCGCCAGCACGGTGAAGTGCTGATAATTTTGAAATTTTAATTCCAGTAACTTGGTTGTTGAGCGTGGCTTCAATGTCTTGTACGTAAATAGTCTGTTGGAAAGTGTTGTTTACGTAACCATAATCGTTTACTAAAACTGATTTAATTGAAGCCTCAACTTCAACCTCAGTGTATTGAGGAAGTTTTGCGTACTGAACAGTCAAAACAATATCTACATAAGTTGGTGGTTGAATAGTCAAACTAGACCCAATCAAAGTACGAGGAAAAACGTAATCGTATACATCTTCAGCAAGGGTTGTATACTCGCTTGTTGGGTCTTGAGCCTCGTCAAGGCCAGGTTGTAAGTCAGAATCACCAGAGTTACGCGAAGGTGCTACATACAAAGTTACTGATGTCCAAAGTTCTGCAGTTGCGTTTGCTTTACCGCAGTTTGTTACGTTTAATGCGAGGCTATTAAAGTCTTCAAGCGTAATAGCACGTGTATTTGCACGCAGAGTTAACGGCGCTGCATAACGAATTTGAGATAAAGTTTCTGGGTCAGAACCGCCAAGTGCAACTGCGTCATTTGTAACGGTTACTAACGACTGTAATGCAATAACGTCGTTGGTAGAAAAACCTGGTACATAGTCAATATTTGTAAGCAGACCAGTAGTTACATTTCCAATAATTCCTCCACCAACCGTGTAAAGCACACGAACTGCAGAAAAATTAATTGGAATTGCGCCAGATACTCCGTCGCCAAAATTTACATATAGTAAATTGTTGGCATCGCTAGTTACAGAAAATACTTGGTCGTAAGGATTAGTATCAATTAAATGTTGAACTTGACGCCACTTGGAATACGATGGGCCGCCTTGTACGTATACGTTTAAAGAACCATCTACTGTTGGAGACTCTCCTAAAGCAAAACTTTGGTTAGGTGTTCCATCAGAAGTTCCTACTAATTCTCCGTAAGTATTTGTGTAATCGGGAGCAACTAGGGTAACACTGCGACCTTCTCGTGCCGTCATTGTGCCAATACCGTTGTCAACGTCTGGGTCTAGTATAACGTCAGCATCAGTTGTAAAGTAAACGGTGTTTACAGTATCGCCACTGATTACATCTCCATTTATTACTGTACCTGCAGGAATTGTTATAACATCTGTTGCAGAAGAGTTTGTAAAAGTTAAAGTTACAAATGCTTGACGGTATCCTGTTGGGATATATCCGTAAGCCTGAGCAATGTTTACAACGCTATCTCTTTGTGTGGCTGTTGCAATAAAAGACTCATTTACGTTGCGGTCAATATAGTAAGACATTAAATCGCCCATGTAAGCAAAAGCCTCTACAAGAGCCACACCAAAGTCTGCTGGGTCCGTAGCAGCCCAATCAGGTATACGGTCTTGAATACGTTTGATTAACTGCTCACGAATGGAGTAGTAGTCACGACTTGTATAGTCTAGTGGAATTGGGGTATCGCTTGGAGCAACTATGCTCATAATATCTCCTGTACTGATATGTTATTTCCGCCAATAGAAGTTATAGCCACAACGGTGTCGGTTACTTCACCATTAGGAAGTTCGTAAATAATGTTTACACTGGTAGTGCTGGTGTACTCGTCAAAAGAAACATCTACACTTTGAAGTGTTAGAAGTTCTAATTGCTCTGGGAATGCTCTTTCTACTTCAGCAATAATCATAGATTCAGCATCGTCTGATGTTTGCATAAAGGCTTCTGGAACAAGCGTTCCAAATTGAGGGTCCAAGATTCTTTCGTGAAGGTTTGTTCCAATAACAAACCGAACTCTATCTGACCAAATTTTACTTTGTTCAGTTGTTGTAGAAACACTGCCGTAAGCGTTAATTGTAAATGGAAGCGTCAATGTTACTTCAGCCATTAGAGACCTACCCATCTTTTTGTACTGGTTGCAAATCCGCCACTTGTTTCGTTCACCATAGGCTGCCTAGAACTAATTGTAGGGGTTGAGGGGGCTTGATTTCCTCCTGTAGCCATTTCGTATGCAACATCTCTTGTTGGTACGACTGAGGCTGTTGTTTTGCGAAAAGCGCTTTCCTTGTTTTTACCAAGCCCGTCTGTCATACACTTAAAGTCCACGGTGTAACGTCCGTCAGCAGTAACTAAATGTTCTACCTTTTTTAAAACCCAAAACCCGTCTGTATTGCTGCCAGTTCCGTTTATTTCTACCGTCCTGTACGGAGCCATACGTGGGTCTCCTTGACCGTTACCTTCGGCGTGCATAGAAAAACGAGCAAGATGAGCCATACCTTCTGATAGTTCTTTAGCAATTGATTTTGTTTCTGCTACAACCGTTGAAGAAACCTCTTTAAAAAGTACGTCTGTAGTGTTTACTCTAAGTTTTTTTCCAACTTTATTTGGGCTTGTTGTATGGCTATGACTTTTTCCAGTAATAGGGTCAATGCCGTGAACGGTTTTATCTTTTTTACTATGAGAACCAATTTCAGAAATATCACCAGTACGTGCTTTAAAGTGGTCTAATGTTTGGGCTTCAAAGATAGTGCCTTGAGGAGCGTCACCATCTTGGTATGAGAACACGGGTATGACTGATGCAAACTGGTCAATCATGCGGTCAATACGCTGAAAATACAAAGTTGTATTACTGACGTGAGCATGAAAACCAATACGTTCTGCAAGTTCTTGAACTTTTTCCCATTTAGTAAGCCCCACTAAAGACTGCATACCAAAACGAACGTTACTTTTATCTACAACTGCTTTTAACTTGTGTTGTTTGCTAATCTCTTGAACAATTTCAGGTGCGGTTTTATTTTTCCAAATTTTATTACCGCCTTCCTTTAATGCAAATGATGGACCCATTCCACGCAAAACAACATTTCTAGCAATTGTTGCTTGAGTAGTGTTATCTCCATTGTAGACGTACCCAACCCATTCATTTTTTGCATGTTGGGTTTTCCAGTTTACTTTAAACATAACTCCAGTTTTTAATGCTTTTTGAAAATGTTTGTCAAAAGAAGCAAATGCAACTTCAATAACGTCATGTTTTCCTTGTTCTTGAGTCAACCGAAACCATTGCGGTTTTGTTTTAAAGGTAGGAAAATCTGGAAACGTGATTGTAAAAGTAGTTCCTACCCGATTTTGAGTTCTTTTATTCACGAGGAATCCTTAACTGCAACCCTGGTTCTAAATTAAATGGGTTTAAAATTTCTGGGTTAATATCCATAATTTGCCACCAAAGATGTGGGTTACCTAAAGTCTTACTTGCAATCCATTCAATGCGGTCATTCTCGGTAACTTCATACCAGTAATAAGCAACGCTATAACTTGGAAAAGTTCTAAAGATACTTAACATATAATCAAGAGATTTTGGCTCTTGTGCTATGAACAAAACGCCATCAGCGTATCTGCTATCTAGATATATCACTGTGTTTTTTTCCAATCTTTTGCATTAGGACCATCCCAATAACGCATACAGGTGATAGAAACGACGGATAGAAGCGGAACCATTTTGGCAGAAAAAATCTTGTGCACAACCTCAAGCCCACTAATACGAACACGGTAACGCAGTTTGTTACCAAGGTGTAACTCTACTGGACGGACAGGCAACCAACCTGGGTCGTTTGTTTGTCCCATAAGAGTGCTAGAAAAATTAGTGTAGAACGCATAACCATGCATAGTACGGAACAAATACTCTAAATCATACATAGTGCCTTTATTAACAATTGTTTTGCGGTCTGTAGCACTGATTTCCCATGGGTATGGATTTTCCCCGTAGATGTATTTGCCAGTAGAGTCTAAAAGAGCCAAGTCTTGAATGCGGTTTAAAATGATATCAAAAGTTAAATAACTAGAAATAAGGTTTTGAGCCATGGGAGCCGCAGGGTCTTTGCCTGCAGATTCATATACTGGGTTAGCGCCAGCAATGGCTCCCCAACTCATGTTTACAGTAGTTGGATTATAGTTAAACCTAAAGCCATACATTTTATCGTCAAATTTAATTTTGTTTAATGCTGCTTCTTTTTTAGCATTTGCAGCAAGTTCTATAGTGTTTGTTTTACGGTCCATTTGAATGGCGCCTTTACCATAATCTTGATTAGTCCAAAAGTTGTAAGCATCATCAACAGATGAAGTACCAGCAGGAATCATACTTGGAAGTTGAATTACTTTGTCTAAAGAATTATGGCGACGAGTAGTTGTTATGATGTCTTTTTTAGATAGTACTTCCGCTTCTGAAGTTGTTGTATAGGTAGTAGTACTTGAGTTTAATGTATAGATAAAATCAGAACGTTTAACTAATGGCGCATTAAAGTTCCAAGGACCAGTACCTGGGGTATTTGAAGTAACCGTGTCCGCTCCTGAGCCTGAACTAGTAGTACTTTTAATTTTTGCTTTGTTGAATTTGTCTTGTGCATCTTTAAGTTTTACTTCTATTACATAAATTTTAGTGCTATTTAAACTGTATTTATTTTTTGCAGCAGTAATTTTTGCTTTCCAAAAAGCAATGTCTACCGCATTGTTTTCTAGTTGTGCTAATTTTAATTTTGCGTAATACCCATTGGCAGGGTCGTTTAATTCGTCAAGGATTACTTTATTTGCAGCAAGTAATGGTTTTGAGTCTTTAGCGGCTTGTTTTTTAGCCGTGTCAAGGGCTTTTTTAGCGGCTAAATACTTTTGTTGACCACCATATTGAGCATACAGTTTGTAATTTGGGTCTCCTGGTTTTGTTGGGCCTGCCATTTATTTACCTCCCATTAAAGAGATTTCTTTTTTATCGTGCAAGTATGTTTCAACTTTTCTAGCCCAAAGTAATGCTTGAGCATCGGACACATCGTTTAAATAAACATTAAAGTTAACAACTTTAGACTCACTTGCTTGTGGGGTTGTGACTGGAATAGGGGTAGGGGTTATGTTTTGGCTTGTAGTGTCTGGGTTTGGAATACCAGGAGAACCAGGAGTGCCGCCACCTGTAAAGCCTTTATAACTATTTTGGCCAGTTTTACCTGTTACCCATGCAGAATTGCTAACTGCTTTAAGGATGGTTGCGGTATCTGCACCGCTCTTTAAAGCATTAACGATGGCTGTATACCCACGAGCATCTGCACTTCCGCCTGTTAAAGTTTTAATCGTTGCTTGAATTCCTTCTTCCCAAGACTTGTAACGTTTTACTCCAACACTGTTCATACTTTCAGAGTTACCCATGTCAAGCGTGGTGTTAAGCGGGTTATAGTTGGCACTGTTATTCCAGTGACCACCTTCTCTGCTTTGCCAAGTTGTAAGGGCATTAATGTTGGTATCAGATACAGGGGCACCCATTGCTGTAAGCAATTGAGTAGCCCAAGTCTTTTTGTCTCCAGTGCCCTTAACAAGGGATAAAGAACCGCTTGAACCGCTTGAACCACCAGAACTGGTATTACCTAAAGCACTAATGCTTGTTACATCGGATAATAAGTTTGGATTTGAAACGTTCATGTTTTGAGTAACGTTTGAGCCAGAAACAGGCAAACCAGCATTTGTTAACTCTGCTGGGTCTACAGGGTTGTTAGGTCCATGCCATACCTCGTAGTGCAAGTGTGGGCCAGTAGCATTACCTGATTTTCCAGACTCACCAATTTTTTGTCCTTGAAATACTCTTGCTCCAGGAGTTGCTTGTTTAGAACTTAAGTGTGCGTAAAGAGAAGAGTAGCCATCTGCATGGTCAAGTAGTACTGCTTGTCCATAATCAGCGCTCAATACTTTGTCAGAAACAATGCCCTCTTTAACTGCTACTACAGGTGTTCCAACTTTAACATTGTAATCTGTTCCTTGGTGAACTCCACCAGTGCTATCCCAGTTACCGCCTTGTGCATCCCGTGCACCGTATGCAGCACTTACAAGGTTGTTTGCATATTTTCCTGAGTTTAAATTACGACTACCAAAAGAAGAACCGTAACCTGGTGTACCTCCACCAAAAGCAAGAGCGGCACCTCCACTAGCAAGTGCTATTCCTGGTACAGCGCCAGCACCACCAGTGCCGAATGCCATTGCCCCGCCAGCAACCATCATTAATCCGCCAATAATCTTTTTGCCAGCGCTAAATAGTCCTTGAGCACCCTTCTTTAAAGCAGAACCTTGTGGGTTACCTTGTAGACCATCTAAGTAACCTTTTAAAGTAGACATAGACACAATAGTGTCTTTCATAACGTTGTTAAATGTTTCAATGGTTCCTGCAGCAGCACCAAGACCAGAAAGAGTATTTTTTTCTGCAGCACCTTGAATCATGGTGGAAGAAGTATTCATTCGGTAAAGTGGGTCAAAAGGATTTTGGTTATCTTTAGCAGACTTTGCAGAGGCAAGGTCAGGGTTTTTTCCTCCAGCAATATCAATAAATGCTTGGCTAATCATCTGTTGTTGGTCTGCGTTCATACCCAAACCTTGTAAGTTTAGTCCTGCATAACCACTACGAAGAGATTCTTGAACGCTTTTAGATGTAGCACCGCCTGGGAACATAACGCTATAAAGTTGCTTAGCAATGTCACCAACACTTTTAGCCTCACCATTTGCACCCATAGTTGTAATGCCATATTGATAAAGTTGAGCAGACATCGGCCCACCTTGTAGCCCTGCAATTGCAGAGGCTGCATTTTCATTTTGCATTCCAAGGTAAGTTGCCGCACCTCGTGTTTGGCGGGCGGCAGATAAATAATCTTTACTACCTGGAACATAACCAGCATTTGCAAGGATGTTTGCAACATTTGCGTCAGAGCCAATGCTGCTCAGTCCACCTTTTAATGCGTTAAAAGTTGCCTGTGCTAATCCTGCTCGCGCCATTCCTGGAGAACGTAGCGCTGCTTGGTAGTATGAACCAGCACGGTTTACTACGCCAGAAGAATCTGGAGCAGCGTCGTAAACAGTTCCAACAACAGCCTTTACTGCCCCCATCATTCCAGAGCCAATTGCAGCATATCCTTGGCCTTTAAGCATTGTGGTCATACTGGAGCCAACCATAGGTACGCCACCAAAAGAAGCGCCGCCACCGTTAGCAACGGTTCCTCCACCTGTTCCGCCGCCAGTGCCTTTACCACCGTTGGTGTTCATGCTCTTAGGAGTTGTTGGCGGCTCACTAAAACCAGCAAGTGAGCCGTCTAGTTTGTTACCACCAGTTGAGCCAAGACCACGTTGACCACCTTTTCCGATGATGCCTTTAAGAGAAGAGAAAATGCCACCAGCATCCTTGCCCGTTGAAGTCAGGGCAGAATGCATTTTATTAATCTGTTCGGTGAGTTTAGCGATGTCAGCGGTTAAGGCTTTTACATCTGCTGCATAACCCATGTCATCTCCTTAACTCTTTAACTGGTGTATTTGTAACCAGTTGTCTCTTTCTCTTCTTGACAGATTTTGTATATCTGCCAACGTCCATCCTGGGTAGTAGTCCGCTATTTTCTTCCACTCAAACAAAAGTTGAGCGTATGAAATTCTGCTAGAAACGAAACAAGGTGCCTAAACTAATAGGGACCTGTACCTCGCCTTCACAATCTGGGCAATCAAGTGTTAGGTCGTTAAACTGTGGTCCACATAGTCGGTTGTTGATTTCATCAACAATTTTGCGACGGTCTGTAAGGCCGATGTTTAATACCTGCATCTTGCTTACTACTGGTGAATCTCCAATTTTAACAACTGTATTCTGTAAAAGAAGTGTGTTTAGTTCAGGGATTGTTTTATCCGCACTAAGAAGTAGTTCTTTTTGAGTAATACCAGTTGGTAGTTGTACTAGGTATTCAGTTTTACCTTTTACGGTAAAGGTACGGTCATTAACGGGGTCTGTTAAAACTTTTACTTTAATGTCTTTATCAATCTCTATATCAACTTCTTTTGTTTCCGCACAGGAGCCACAGTAGCCACCCAAGTGTGCAATGTTTCCAAATGTTGCTTTAAAGATTCCTACAAGAAGCATGTCTCGGTCACCTGAAAGGAGAGCATCTAGCATTTGTTCAGACACTGGCTCATTACCTACACGTACGGTTCCACGCTTTAATATTGTTAAAAGCGCTTTACCCAAAGTGCTTGCTTTTGAGATTTCTTCTTCGTCACGACCATTTAACTCACGAACTTCTGCTTCAGTAGTAACCTCCCCAGCGGATGTTATGTATCCGCCAGGAAGGTTAACTACTGTGTCCAAAGGAGGTGTAATCGTTACTTCAATTTCTTGAGGTTGTTCATTCATCATGTCTTGAACGGCTTTGTTTGCCATTGCGGGGTTAGCCGCTGCACTAATTGTTTTCGTCATGTTATTCCTTTGTTAGATTAGAAGTCTGCTGCGTTCTCAAACGCCTTTGTCTGAGAATTAAACGCACCCCAGTTGAGGTCAAAGCCTTCGTGTACAAGGGTCATTTGTTCAACGTAGAGAGCATTATCACCAGCGTTTAAGTCTGAGTATGCCACTGTTGTAGGCCATGCATTAAACACCTTAAAGCGCATTGCAACTTCATCAGTTGCGCCTGTAACAGCGCCTGTTGTGGCTACGTTTGCACCTGAAGATGGGACTGGGTGGTTTAGCACAGCGATTTCAAGGTCGCAACGGAAGTTCTTTCCTGTTGCAAGTGTTGAACCGCCAGCCTGAACAGTTGCAAACAACTGTTTCATCCAATCCCAGTTTTGCTTAGTGCCAAGAATTACGCCACGTTGCAAAGTGATAGGTGTGAATGATGTCTGTCCTGGAATTTGGTGAACAGTGGTGTTGTATCCACCTTCACGGTAAGGGATTGAGTCTGTTGTTACAGCCAATCCAGATACTGAGGTAAAGCCCATTGGGATAGTTGCGCTACCCAAAGCGGTATTGCCTGTATCTTGTGGTTGAAACGTTACCAGGAACCGAAAGTTACGGACTGGGTCTGTGGTTAACGTTGAGCGGCTATTTACGATTGCCATTGTGTTTTTTCTCCTTCGTCCTAGTTAATTGTCTTTTGACTTAGGTCAATGACAATGAACTCTGCTGGGTACTGGAGTGCCACACCAACTTGGATGTGCACTTCGCCATTAGCGATTGAAGCGGCTGTGTTGTTTTCTGCATCACACTTGATGAAAAAAGCCTGAGCATTGTTAACACCACGAAGGCCGCCTTGATTTTTGTATTCAGTGAGGAACACTGTAAGTGTGCTGCGGATACGTGCCCACAACTTCTCGTCGTTGTTCTCAAAAATAGCAAACTCTGTGTTGTTCTTGAGTTGCTTACGGATATAAATAAGTGAACGACGCATGTTTACATACTTGTTCGCTGTACCATCTTGCTTTAATGTACGGGCACCCATTACAGAAAGACCTGCACCAGGAATCTGGCGAAGTGGGTTAACTGGTGATGTGCTTGCGTTCATATTGTCTAGTTCTGTTGATGTAAAGGTTTTTTCTACAGCAACAACACCAGCAACAGTTGTTTGAATACCTGCTGGAGCCTTAAATACACCACGGCTTGCATCTGTTGCCATGTAAAGACCTACGATTGCACCTGATGGTCCAATTAGACGAAGCGAACCTGTACCACGACCTACTGGGTCTGAGATGTACACGTGTGGGTAGTAGACAGCGCCAAAACTAGTATCAGTAAGGCTTCCCGCTGCTGAGATTGCGTTAGCAGGAGTTAAGTTTGCTGCTGTTTCAATAACAACAAAGCCGTTATTGTTTTCTGCCCATGAAGTAGCAGCATCAATAACTGATACTTCACCAGAGGCAAGTGCAGCCCAAATTCCTGGAAGGAATACAACAAGAGGACGGTCTAATGCTGAGAAACGCTCAAATACTGCGTCTCCTGTTCCCTTGTAGTCTGTGTAGTCAGCAGCAACTGGAGTACTTCCATTTGCTCCGCCTGTAAGTGGGTATGTACCAGAAACAGAGCCAGTGGTTAATCCTGCTGTTAATGAGTCTACTGAAATGTTTGTAGAAACAGTGTTAATAACAGTTTCAACAAAATCACTGCTTGCAGGGTCATCTGTAACAACATTCTCGTAACGTTCTAAAAGAATATCGTCTGCAATGTCATTTGCAACACCTGACTCTTTGTAGACAGCAAGTGTATAAGCACCTGAAACAGAACCAGCAGTGACAACAACACGTAGGTTGTTTCCATCTGTTCCTGCATTTTTTGCAGTAATAGTCATAGTTGCAGCGGCTCCGCCGTTAACTACGTTTACTGCGGCTGCATCTGCATCGTCAGCAAGAAGGCGCTGAACATAAAGTTCTTTACCGCCATTTGCAAAGTATGCGCCAACCTGGAAAGTGGCTGGGAAGGAAGAGTTATATCCTCCAAAATACTTGGTAAATTCATACCAAGAGTTAACAAGCGTTACTGCTTCTGGGCCTTGTGCAAATGGTGCAACTACAGCGCCAGCGGCGTTTGCAGTTACTCCACCTTGGAGCACAGGCGGTAGTAGGCGCTCACTAATGTAAACACCTGGACGGCTATAAGCCATGATTTCTCCTAACTAGTTGGGTAAGGGTTCCTTATGGTTGCGAAATTGTGAACGGTTCAATGGCGGTGAACTGACCACGACCAGTAATAGGACTTCCATCCGTGTTACCTTGGTCATCAGTTGCGCCTGTAACGTTAATTTGTAACGCTTTGTATACTTGGATATATGTGGATTCCGTAATCTCAGATGAGACACGGACTGTAAAAGCATTTACGAATAAACGCTTTCCTTGCTCTGTAACATCGCGTTTAGCAATGTCCAGAAGGTCTAAGCGACGAACGGTACCGATACCTTCGCTGTTACCGTCGTCTGGTTCCAATATTGCAAAACGCATTGGAATCTTTTGAGTAAGAATTTGCCCTAAAATTTCACGGTCATGACGTGGTTGACGTGAGTAAGTAGTTATTTGGTAATCAATATTTACTGGAATAGGCCAATGCATTTCCCAGTTATTAGTCTCTGAGTCATACGCAGTTGGGTCATCGCCTTCAGAAACTGGCGGCATTTCTGCTGGGTTATCTAGGTAAATAGGTTTAACCATTCCACGCATTGCACGGGCTGTGTCTTCGGCAATATCAATCATGTCAATGATGATGTAAGGATACTTCTGGTCAGAGATTTCCTGGTCAGGTTGCCCAAAACGGACATCTACATTGCGGGTAGTCTGCTGTGTACCAGCGGCTTTCTGGTCAGTAACTACAATTCCTTTAAGAAGATTCTTTAGGGCCTCATCTTCCGATAGGAGAAAAGTCATAGTTCACCTACAATCTTTTGCAGGGCACCCATAAAGAAGTTTTCTGCTTCTTTAGTGCGGGCTGAAGAACGGCGAATAGCAGCAGTAGGGCGATTGTGTTCTGTGCCATACTCAAGGGTCTGAGCCTCATTAAAGTGCTTATCGTGAACGTGGACTTGAAAACGCTTATCATCGTAGATGACGCCCATATTGCCAACAACGTGGCGAGGCCATCCACTTGCTTTTGCTTCTTTGCGAAGTTGACCAGTCATGTAGCGACTGGTGTGTTTGGCTGCTTGTTCTACTGCGCTATGGATGTGCTTCATTGCTTCACCACGTATGTAGGTAGCATGAAATAAACCCCTTAAAAAGCGCAAGTAGTGGGAAACTACACAGACCCGCAGCGGGTTACTGATAATGCAATGATAAATGAAAAAGCCACCCGTAGGTGGCTTAGTCATTACTTCTTTTTCTTTTCTTTCTTTTCTTCCTTGGCTTCTTTCTTCTTGATGCCCTTGATTATCTTGGCATCAATCTTCTTGTCTTCTGCCATGGTCTTAGGCTTCTTCTTCTTGCCGTGAGCCTTGTCCTTCTTTTCAAATTCTTCTCGTTCGTCCTTGTCCAAGCCCGCTTTCTTAAGCATCTTGGCGTCTTTTGTCTTGTCCTTAGACTCTGTGTATTTGCCCTTCATAAATGCAGCCATTACTTTGCCTTCTTTCCGCTACGAGCAGTCTTACAGGTATTGCAAGAACACTTGCAACCCTTCATTGGCTTAGCCTTGGTGCACTTGCACCCACATGAGGCGCACATTATTTCTTGCCACGTTTTAGGGCTTTGAAGTCATCGCCAGTAATTTTGTTTGTTGGCTTTGCAGCCCCTGCAATTTTAGCCTGCTTTGGAGACATGCCTTTTGAAGCCTTACCTTTGCCGTAGCCAGGTTCTCCTTTTTTCTTTCCACATCCACATTTAACGCACATATTGTCTCCTTAGTTTTTTGAAGCCCACATATTGTCAACAAGGTTTGGGTATGGGCGCCCAGCCTTTTCTGCCCGTGCTTTAGCCGCAGCCTTCTTTGCAGGAGACATTGGCTTAGATTTCTTATTTGGGTTTTTCTTATTCCAAGGAGGAGTAGTTGCTTTTGGCATTACTTACCTCTCTTAGACTGGTGAGTTGAATGCCACTTTTTGGTAGCAGCAACACCTTGCGTAATTGTCTTAGCCCCAGCCTTTTTTGTCAGGTTAATCTTGTCGTAAGGACCTTTTTTTCCAGCATGGTCAACGATTACATCTCCTGTTTTGTTCTTCTTAATGGTGTGCTTTTCGCCATCTGCTTTAATAACTTTAGCCATTTGTCTTTGCCTTTACTGGTTTATTAGACTTAGCATGTTTCTCTGACAACTTTGCTATTTCAACTTTGTGCTTTGCTTCAAGCGCTTCCATCTCTAATTTTTGAGATTCAGGTTTTTTATTAGCCATGGTCTTTAGTCCTCCCCCATTTGGGTATGCCAACGGTGCTGGCGAAATCTTGGTAATCATTACTTTTTCTTTTTGCCCTTGTCAGCCTTGCGTTGTTCTGAAAGAGCAATAGCAACGGCTTGCTTTGGGTTCTTAACAATAGGGCCAGTCTTAGAGCCAGAGTGAAGTTTGCCTGCTTTGGCTTCCTTCATTACTTTTTCTACTTTGCCTTTACCTTTAATAGGCTTTGGTGGTTTAGTTGCCATTAACTATCCTCCCAATCTAAATCTTCAAGGTCTTCTACTTTTTCTTCATCTAATGCGTGGTCATCGTAGTCATCGCAAAGGCAGTTACCTTCACAGTCACAATCCTCGTCAAATAGGTCTTCATCAATTTCTGGTTCAAAAGACATCGTGCTTCCTTTTCCTATCGTGCCCATTGTTGGAACGTCTTAAAGTTTACCAACTCTTCAGGGTTCTGCTGGTTAAGGTCAACAGTTACAACGCTGTAGAAATTGGCATAACGTCCTCGTGGGAGTACACGGGTAGGGATAAAGACAGTATCTTGAAAGACAATACGGTCTTGAATATGAAGTGTTGGGTTTACCAAGACATCTGGGATTAAACGGTTTACATCATTAACACCTATAACTAGGCGCAAGGTATCTGTGGTGTAAAGACCGCGTTCGTTCATGATGTTAGTACCGCGAATTTGTTGCGCCATAATTACTGGCACTTCAATAGGGGTCTTCCAAGCAAGGCCGCTATTTACGCCTTCATTAGAGACATCGTAGATTGGGTCAACCCAGTTCTCATAGTCATCTTGTAAGGCTTGTTCGTCCCATTGGTACCAATTAACTAGGGAACCTACAGGGTCACGGAGTTCATCCGTTACGCCTTCTTCCATAGATTTATTTTCAAAATCAATTTTAAAACGCCCCTGGACTTTACTTCCACGCATGGCGTCTCCTTATCTATTAGGGTAACGAATAATAACTAAGCCAGAACCACCTGCTCCACCCACTGCACCAGCACCATTCCAACCAGTTCCTCCACCGCCACCACCTGTGTTTGCAGTTCCTGCAGTACCTGTTCCGTTGTAGTTAGTTCCTGCACCACCACCGCCAACACCGCCAAAACCACCAACTCCACCTGTGTAGTAGTACCCACCACCACCACCGCCACCAATAAACCCGTTAACACCTGTGTTAGTTGCAGCAAGCCAAGTTGCCCAGTTGTATGCGCCAGCACCGCCAGCCCCTCCTACAGTGCCTGAGCCTGCGCCGCCTACTGCACCAGCACCACCACCGCCGCCACCACTAGGTCCAGTATTGCTACCGTTTCCACCAGCATAACCTTCTACTGGAGAATACTCTCCTGCATTTCCAGCAGCACCAGAAGTAAGATTTTCAGTACCGCCACCACCAGAACCGCCAGTAAGAGCACTTGCACTAGCAGTATTGTTTGCGCCTCTACCACCACCTGTGGCAGAAAAAGAACCAAACATACTATTACCGCCATTTGTACCAGCACCAGAGTTAACAGCACCGCTACCTCCAGCACCGACTATTGCAGTAAAAGAAGTACCAGCCGTAAATATTTGATTAGCAAATGAACGAACGCCACCTGCTCCACCACCACCTGAACCAGGGGATGCGCCCGCACCAGCACCACCTGCAACAAGTAATATTTCGGCGTTTTTAATTTTTTCTAATGCAGTAAAAGTACTTGAAGAGGTAAAGGTATGATAAGTATAGTTAACATCTGCTGTAATAGTTCCACCTGTAGCACGAGTACCACCTATGCCGTAAAGATAGAAAGTTGAGTTAGCAACCATGTTAGAGTTTCCAAAAGTTCCAAAAGATAAACTTGTTATGGCAGAAGTTGAGGACCATAGCGCAGCGCCTAATCCAAGCAGACAAAAAGAAGCATTATTTTCTAATACTGAATCTGCATTAAAAGATTTAAAATTTGCAGACGTATAATTTGGAATATAAAATTCAACGTTTGCAAATGTGCTTGCTGTATTGTTAGCCGTATTAATGTCTCTAGCCTCAACATTGGATTCGGAGCCAGAAGAAACAGCAGTACCTGTAGCCATTAGGTACCTAGAAAACCCGTTAGACGCTGAACCATTTGGATATACATAAAAGTTTGTGTTGTTGTAAGCGGTAGTTACGTCTCGTACTGATACTTTAATCATTAAATCAGTAAAGTTTTGTGGAATGTTAGAGAACGTAACAGAAGATGTAGCCGAAGCCAAAGTTTGCGCTTGAATAAGCGTAAATGTGTTAGCCATTAGACTGCATACCTCACAATAACTAGACCAGAACCGCCATTACCCGAACCACGAGAACCACCTGAACCTGATGAGCCACCAGCACCGCCACCGCCACCGCCTGTGGCTGCTAAACCAGCAATACCGCCCACGCCGACACCGCCAGGAGAACCATTACCGCCGCCGCCGTTTCCGCCAGCAGAAGCAATCGTACCGCCATAAGAAGAAATGCCACCACCACCGCCGCCGCCAGCAAACCAATAAGTGCCACTTATGTTTTGACCTGTACCAGTTACAGCACCCCAACTTGAATAAGTAGATAGACCAACACCGCCTGCACTGCCATTAGGATTACTACCATTACTTTGTTGAACCTGACCAGCACCGCCAGCACCGCCACCGCCTGAACCTGAGTTCTGCCCAACACTTGCGCCACCAGCATTTCCTTGACCTGACACGCCAGTTCCAGGAGTTCCGTTATAACGCGGTTGAATACCAGCACCCGAACCACCATTTACTCCTGGCGTAAAGAATGTAGAACCGCCACCAACCGCAGCCGTTAAAGAGCCAAATTGCGAGTTTGACCCAGCAGTACCTTGTCCAGTATTTCCTATACCACCTGCACCAACAGTTGCTGTGTAAGGAGTAGTTGAAGTTAAAGCCTGAGATGCAAGATAAGAAATACCGCCAGCACCACCACCGCCACCTGCCCAGTATTGAACATCGTCACAGTTGCCGCCACCGCCACCTGCTATTTGTAAAATGTCTGCAGTTAAAGATTGTTGGGGAACAAAAGTTCCAGTAGTACGGAATGCGTGATACCAATAAGTACCGTCTTGAACAACGATGTCGCCACCTGTTGCTTTTGGAACAAAGGCTGCTTTAATTCCGTAAAGTGTTACGGATGAACCAATGGCAAAGACTGCGCTAGAACCAGCAATAAGAAAAGAAGTAATAGGAGCAGTATTTCTCCATAACCCTGTAGTTGCTTGTGCACTGTTTCCAGAAACACTGGTTCTTCCTAAAACAGATTTGTATACATTTGAATTTGAGTAATTCATAATATGAAAAATGTTTGTATCAAAGTTTGTATTATCACTAAGACCAACATACATATCGGCAGAACTTCCGCCTCTGTCTCCGTAAACGGCAGTACCGTTTCCGCCTAAACGTGCATAAGAGTAGGTACTACCAGTATCACCATTGAACTGCATACGGATTGCAACACTTGCTTTGTAACATCCAACAACTACTAAATCTGTATAGCCTTGTGGAATGTTAGAAAAAGTTATTGAGGCTGCAGTACTAGTTAAAGTTTGACTAGCAATTTTTACATAAGTAGGTGCAGCACCATAGTTATACTTAATAGCCATTATGCACCCCTAATTCCGTACAAAGCAAAAGTTGAATAGTTTATAAATGCACCACTTGGACTGACTAAAGCCAATGAAGTAACTGCTGCAGTGTTTATCCAAAGGGTTGAGTTAAAAAATACTCCACCACCCGTGTTCCATTCAAAACCACTTAGAGAACGACAAACAGTGTTTTTACTGGTGTTTGTGTAATCTAAAATATCAATAATTGAATTGCTTAAAATACCTGTATTAGACTGTATCAACCAAGCAACTGAGTTTCTTTGAGTTGTGTAGTTTACGGAATATGGGGTACTTCCGTTTGCGGCTACTAAATGGTTATTGTAGTTTGATGCCGTTGTATCGCCATTAAATTGAATTGCTACTGCATCGTATGCATTACTGCTAAAACTGATGCCGCCATTAATTCGCAATTGTAACTGTGTATAGTTTTGTGGAATATTGCTAAAAGTTATAGTAGAACTAGAAGCATCGGCTGTAGCAACAGCAATTGATTCAAAAGCACCAGGACGAGTTTCTTGGTCCCAGAATTTAGACGACTTAGAACCAGTTGTTAGACTGGATGTACTAAATCGTCTAATAGCCATGGATGAATCCTTTACTGAAAAAAGGGCGTAATTAAATTACAAGAACTGCTGCTTCGTCTGCTGTGAGAGGCTCACCAGCGACGAGTTTTGCTTTTGCGCTAACTTTAAGAGCGGCTACACGTGCAGCCTCTGTTTCACGTGCTGCTTGTTCTTCAGCAGCAGCAGCAGCCATTTGGTCACGGTCTGCAATCTCTTGAGCAGTTAGTTCAACAATTGTTGTTTCGCCAGTGGCGCAGTTTACGATTACTTTTGTATCAGCCATTATTCAGTTACTTCCTTCCAAGATGTAGTTGGTTCATCCCACACATATAGTTTGTCATCTGTAGGCATTGGTGTTGGCGCATTCCATAAACATGTTTCAACATCAAGTGTCCAAGATGCAAAAGGCTTTGGTGGAATGAACGCGTCTTTAACGGCATCGTACTTAAAGCCAATGCCTGCATAATTTTTGCGGTACGGAGTTCCGCCATTAGCGTGAACGCCACCTGCAGTGTTATACGAAGTCTTTTTCCAAGTTCCGCCAAGACCTAAGTCGTCAGCCAAAAATTCTTGACCACGTGCTTCCTGGTCATCAGCAACAACTAGAACACGAAGGACTGTGCCTTCGCTATCAATTTCGGCAAAATGTGCCATACGTTTTTCTCCTTACGATTGTCTTATGATAACAATAAAGTTTATCTATTAACCCTTATAACGAACAATAACTATACCTGAACCACCAGCGCCGCCAGCATAAGGGCCACTACCAGCAGGTGAAGAAGTACCAGAGGCACCACCACCGCCACCACCAGTATTTGCTGTTCCAGCGTCTCCACCAAGTGAAGTTCCTCCGCCAGCACCTCCACCAAAACTAGCAGTTCCAGCAGTACCACTTCCGTTTTTTCCGCCTCCGCCTCCGCCAGCATATTGAACACTAGTGCTAGTTATTGCTACAGAAACTCCTATACCACCGTTACCGCTTGTAGTTCCACTACCTGCAACACCAACACCACCAGCACCACCGCCACCACCTGCTGCGGTATTTCCAGAAGCACCTGCGCCACCAGCGTAACCTTGGTTAGCAGTTCCAGCACCTGCAGCAGCGGCTGAAGAACCACCACCACCAGAACCACCAGCGTTACCAGTAAGGGTAGAGCCGCCTGTAGGTAGGTTTGAACCACCACCACCGCCAGCAGTTGAAGTAATAGTTGCAAATGAAGAATCATTACCGTTTTGCCCACGACCAGTGCTGTTATTTGTTCCAGTTCCTCCAGCACCACCAGCACCAACGGTTACTGCATATGGGGTATTAGCAGTTAAAGAAAGTTTAGACTCCAGTGAACCACCACCACCTGTTGCTGTAACTGTTGAACGAAGACCGCCTGCGCCGCCACCTGCTCCTGTATACCAGTTAGCAGCACCGTAGGTACCACCACCACCACCGCCGCCTGCCACAACAAGATAGTCAACTAATAAATTTGTAGTTGGAGTAAAGTTAGAAGTTGCAGTAAAAGTGTGAGTTACGTAAGTACCATCAAAGGCTATATTTCCACCAGTTGCTTTAATAGAGTTACCTACAACTGTACGCATTGCTTTTACTCCATAAAGAGTAAAGGTTGAGTATTGGGCGAATGTGGCTGCTGCGCTTTCAGGTGCGAAAGTTAGACTAGAAACAGCATTAGTCGTTTGAACTAAATACGCCAACATATTTGCATAGGTAGTTGCTGCATTTGTTTCAGCAACAGTATCAATTGAAACTGATTTGTAATTGCTTGAAGCATAATTAGGAATTGTTATTTCTGTTGATGAAAAAGTGCTTGCTGTTGCGCCTGTTCCATTCATTATCCCAACACGTACTGCACTATCTACACCACTTTGACTAAAAGAACTGCCTGCAGCACCATTTCCTTCTAACGCTTTTTGCGAGTAAACGGATGTTGTTACGTTGTTTACTTTCATAAAAATAGAATAAGCAACCGCTGCCCCTGAACCTGAACGGGTACTTGCCTTTACAACCAAATCAGTATATGTTTGTGGAATGTTGGAAAAAGTTACCGAACTATCACCACCAGCACCTACGGTATAAGTAGCAAGTTTTGTCATTGTCTCTAAACTCATCGTGGATACCTCACAATAACTAGACCAGAACCGCCTGCTGCGCCGCTTCCGCTACTACCTGAACCGCCGCCGCCACCACCTGTGTTTGCAGTTCCTGCAACTTCTGTTACTCCGCCGCCGCCAGAACCACCTGCACCAGCAGTTCCTGCACCACCACCAGCATAGTAGTAAGTGCCAGAAACATTTTGTCCAGTAGAAGTTACAGAACCCCAACTTGAATAAGCAGAACTACCAACACCACCTGCGCCATACGGTCCACCACTTGTGCCGTTACCACCAGCAGCACCAGCACCGCCGCCACCGCCAGTTGCAGTAGTTTGACCTGAGCCACCATTATTGCCTTGACCAGCAGTACCAGTACCGCCTGCGTAACCTGGGTTACCACCACCACCTGAACCACCGTTAGCATTTCCAGCACTAGAGTTACCTCTACCGCCACCAACAGATGCAGTTAATGCAGCAAATTGTGAATTACTGCCATTAGTTGCTGAGGTTGAAGGGTAAACTCCACCTGTTCCACCCGCACCTACAAGTATCGTAGATGAAGCAGATATGGATTGTGAAGTGAGCACTTGAAAACCGCCCGCACCTCCACCACCACCTCGGTTACCACCGAAACCTTCAGTTTGTCCACCACCGCCACCTGCAACAACTAAAATATCGCAAGACAGCGTACGGTTAGGTGTAAAAACACCACTTCCTTTAAATACGTGATAAGCATAAGTAGAGTCATAGAATATACCAGTTCCACCAGATGCACTAGATATTGCAGCATTTACTGGTGATATGCCATAAAGGTCAAAGGTAGTTCCAGCAGAAAGAGTGTACCCACTTAAATTAATTCCTAAACTTGTGATTGCGTTAGTGTTTCTCCACAACCCAGCAATAAGTGAAACGTTTCCACTTGCAACTGAACATCTAATTAAAGATGTTTTTAAAGTTGTTGAATTAGAGTAGTTTTGAATATTTGCAATTATTGTTCCTGGGGCCGCAGAAGCCATTGGATAGTAGGCACGCACCGCTGTTTGAGTTGCTGCTCTTACGCTAAAGGTTCCAGTTCCATTTCCAAACAAAATTGTGTCTGAATAGTTAGTTCCAGAATCCCCATTAAAAGTAAGGAACGAATCACGAACAGTAGTGCTTCCAGCATAACTGTGTGTTACGTTAGAAATCACTAAAACTAAATCAGTATAAGTTTGGTCAATGTTAGAAAACGTAATGTTTGAAGTAGCAGAAGATAAAACTACTGATTGTAAAGGTGTGTATGTAGGCATTATTTAACTCCATACAAAGCAAATGATGAATATTGTGCAAAATTAGTTCCACAAGAAATAGTTAAACTGTTAATTGCGCTAGTTGAGTTATACAAATTGCTTACTAAACCTGTATATCCAGTAGGACCATTCATATCATATCCAAAAAGACTACGAACTGTTTTGGTTTTATTTGTATTGGCGTAATCTAGAATATCTGTAATAATAACTCCAGGATTTACTGTGTCACCACTAGAATACCCAATAATTCTGCTATATGAATTGTTAAAAGCACCCGCAGTAGCGGTAGCACCATCACCATAAACAATATGTGAATAAACAGGTGAAGTTCCAGCAAAATCAATGTAAACCCAAGTATTAGTACTTGCATTTAGTAAACGCATTCGCACCTGTAGATGAGTATAGGTACTAGGAATTGAGTTAAAGGTCACCGAAGACGTAGCGGTAGAAACTTCTATTGAACTAATTGCATCCATACTACCAACAGCACTAACGCCATCCCAAAAAGAATTGTATTTTGGGAAAGCGTTCTGTACTGAGGACTGAGAGAATCTGTTAATCGCCATTAGCGATTACCTACGCTATTTCAGAGCCGTATGCGTTGAATGACATTGTTGACGCAGAAGCGTAGACTGTTACGACATCTGTTGTTGCCAATGTAATTCCTAAAGTCAAAGCAATTGTGTCATTAGCCGCAACTGGTGTGTCATAAGCAATGTAGTGCTGAGCCGCTAAAGTAGCAGCAGCAGGACGAACTGCGATACGGAAGGTACCTGCAGTTGATGCTTGATTACATACAGTGATTGTTGATACCACAGTAGATGTGGATGAAGGCACTGTGTAAAGAGAAGTTGCGGTAGTTGCTGCAGGATTGCTCTGCGCTAAAACCTTGTAAACTGTTGCCATGAGACTCCTTCAAAGGGGATGAACATAGGTTAACTGGTACATAAAGACTATGTGGGCTAAAGTATACACATGAATTTGGTGCATAAGTCGGTTTCTAGGGGCGGAAAATTAGCAGCCCTCGTTATACCACCCACCCTTACCTCTGGTACAGGTCAATGTAATCCTTCCGTATTTATTGATGACGACGGCGACATTTTGGTCAACCTTCGCCACATTAACTACACCCTCTATCATGCAGAGAAAAATCAAAAGTTCCCAAGTCCTTGGGGGCCTCTGTCATATCTCCACCCTGAGAAAGACCAGCGTCTGGTTACAGTCAATTACCTCTGTCGTCTTGATGACGATTACAAGATAATTAACTACACAGAGGTTGATTACTCTGCGCTCAATGTTCCTCCTATCTGGGAGTTTGTTGGCGAAGAAGATTGCCGTGTAGTGCGTTGGGATGGAGACCTCTATCTCATTGGCGTTCGTCGTGATACAACTCCTAATGGTGTTGGTCGTATGGAGTATTCAAAAATTGAGTTGGATAAAGACAAGTGGACTGCTACTGAAGTTCAACGAGTGCGTATCCCTGCTCCACTAAAAGATAATTCATATTGCGAAAAGAACTGGATGCCAGTTCTAGATATGCCGTATCACTTTGTTAAGTGGACTATGCCTACAGAGTTAGTTAAGTCCAACCCTAATAAACCAGAGACTGAACAAGTTTTTGTTAAAGAGACTAAGGCTGCACCTAATGACCAGCGTGGTGGTTCTCAGATTCTTCCTTGGAAGGATTACTACATCACCGTTACCCATGAAGTTAAATTATGGAAAAACTATCTTAATCAAAAAGATGCTATCTACCGTCACCGTTTGATTGTGTGGGATAGAGACTTTAACTTCTTAGGACATAGTCCTGAGAATTTCTCGTTCCTAGATGGACAGATTGAGTTCTGCCCAGGTGGTGCTATCTATAAGGGAGATTTGCTTCTTACTTTTGGCTTCCAAGATAACGCAGCGTTTTTGTTGCGGGTACCTGGTGACCTAGTAGATGAAATGATTGCGGAGGCTATAGCGTGAGTAAAATTGAATCACTAGTTGTTGACTTATCAACAGATGCTTTTAACCCTGAGAAAAACTTTGAGTTAGCAGTTGAATACGCAAACTTAAAACAGACTGCTTCTGCAGCATCATTTTTCTTACGTGCTGCTGAGTATGGTTATGAGACACATCCGCTTATTGTTTACTCTTCTTTGTTAAAGATTTCACTATGTCTATCTGACCAAAACGATAGAGATGCAACTTTGCTTAATGCTTTGCATGAGGCTATTGGTTATCTACCTGGAAGACCAGAAGCGTACTTCTTACTGTCTCGCTGGTATGAGCGCCATGCTGACTGGCGTAAGTGTTACACTTTTGCTGAAGTAGGTCTTAACTTTGCCGCTTCAACATACAACCTACCGCTTCCTACATACGTAGAGTATGAAGGTCCTTACTGTCTTATCTTTGAAAAGGCTGTTTCTTCTTGGTGGTTAGGCCGCAAAGAAGAGTGTAAAACACTTTTTGAACACCTACTAAATAACTATGAAATGGCTCCAGGCTATGTCAATAGTTCTTTAGGTAACTTGAAATTATTTAATAAGTAACATGTTAGTAGTACCTTATGGAAGCAGCCATGAGAATTGGAAAGCAGCACTTTCTCATACTTCGCCAATTTGGGATGAATTACCCCACGTTGAAACAGTTATTATTGTTGAAAACTTTGAGTTCCCCTTAAAACAAATAGCCAGTAAGTACGCAGAGACAGTGCTTATCCCATTAAAAGAACCCGCAATTCTTGACCATCCACAAGGACACCTAACCTTGGTTCCTTCAAAAAACTTAGTAGACCTTGCATCTCATAAAAATAAGTTTTATGACTTTCTTACAGACCACGGTTTTAAAAGGTATTTTTCACAACCTTTAGATATCCCTGATTTTAGTACTTCTTTTATAGTAAAAAGATTACAAGGAGAAGGCGGTTTAGGAATCTTTTTAGTGTGGGATGAAAAACGTTACGAAGAAGTTTTGCAACAACCCTCTCTTCAAGGACAACCCTACATATTAGAAGAATATATTGAGGGAGACAACGAGTATGTATTCTATGTTGTTTGTAAAGGTGGAGAAATACTTTGGCACTCTAGTTTAATGGGGCAACCACCTACAGATTCACGAGTTCAAAAAGGTTCTTTTACTAACGCTTCTGAGGTAACCATATCTTCAGATATTTATAATGTTTTTAAAAATATCTTTAAAGCCCTTAACTATGATGGTCCTGCAAACTTTAACTACAAACTAAAAGATAATAGACCAATCATATTTGAGATGAACCCAAGAATTGGTGGAACATTAATGGACCCTAAGTTTAGACATCTATTATCTGGTTGTTTAAAGGCTATTACTTTAAATGCTTACTTACAAGAACGGGAAACTATCTAATGTTAAATACCACCTATGAGGTTTTCCACACCGATATTGGAAACCCTTTACGCAATAAAGTTTATGATGAGATTATTAAGAAGGTCTCGTTCTTACCTAAGTTAGACTCTCCTACTTATTACCTTAATACCTTCAATAAAGTTGATGAGTTTATGAAAGATAACCCAGGGTTTAAGGTACAAACTCTAGAAAAATACGACGCAAACGGTAAAACATTTCCGTCTAACTCTGGCATCTGTGGGATTTGGGCAAGTAATTACATTGCTTATAAAAATTTCCTTAAGTCAGATAAAGAGGTACTTATTGTTTTTGAAGACGATGTTGAGATTAGCCCAAACTTTAAAGCAGTAGCAGAGACCTACATGAAAGAATTACCTGATGATTGGGAAGTGTTCTCTTTCTTTGTACCTAACGATTCGTTGTTTGCCTATAACCCTAGTGTTCACGATATACCAGGGGCTAATTTTATCTGTAAGTCTTACCAACAATGGGCAATGTGCGGTTATGCAGTCAATAGAAAAAGCGCTCAAAAGATAGTTGATGACATTGAAACCAAGGGTATAGAAGCCCCTATTGACTGGTATTTGTTTAACTTTAGAATGCAGCCAAAGTTTTTGAACATTACCTTCAATACATACACTGTAAAGCCACAGGCTTATAGGCCTATAAAACTAGTACCTCAAGTAGCAGATGTAAGTACTGTTCTTACAATGGACCAAAGGGACTAACCCCTAAGTATTTTTCTTCAGCAACAACTGCTGGGTCAATCCACCAATCTTCAAACTCTCTATCAGGATAACCTGGCACATATACTTTGACGTTTTCAAAAGCCAATACGTATCCTAAAGAAGAAAGAAGTTCTTTTTGCTCTTCTTTAACCTCTTGATTGCCCGCATACAAATCGTGTTCAAAGGTGATGGTAGAAAACCTATACTCATCTAAAGGTAACTTCTTTAGAGAGTTTAAGGTATCTCGTGGTGGGTCTATATCTACTTGAAGGTAATCAATTTGCTTTGGGAAGTTATGGTTAATGAAATAATTTAAATAATCAAACTTAGTAGCATCAACTTGGAGACAAGGGTTTTTTCGGTATTGGTTATAGTTCCTGGCAGGCTCTTCAAGCCATTCAAAGGCAACACCAGTCCAGTTAAACTCAGTTTCAAGCAGGTAAGTGTTGTTCGTTTTTTTAGATTCAAAAGCGCCAATTTCTACGTAGAAACCATCTTGCTTTTCATCTAGCATGTTTAAAACGAAAGACTCTTGCCCAGCCTCACTGTTACTGTTTAAGTAACGTTTGATAGTTACATTCCACCTAACATCAATACTGTTGGAGTGGCATCAGAAGCCGCTGCAGCCCAAGTAGTTCCTGAACCTGTAGAGGTTAACACAAAACCGTTAGTTCCAACACCGTTGGCACCTGCAGTAAGTGTTCCTTGAACTGTTAGGTTAGTCATTTGAGCGCCAGTACCAAATACAACTTGACCAGTACCAGTCTCGTCGCTAATAGCGGCTGCTAGTGCAGCAGAGTTAGCGTAAGAACCGTTAGCACCTTGTGTACCAAAAGTTCCTTGAGTACCACTAATTCCTTGTGTGCCGTTGGTTCCTTGAGTTCCATTGGCGCCTTGGGTACCAAGTGTACCTTGGGTTCCGTTGGCTCCTTGGCTACCTACTGTACCTTGTGCACCGTTGTAACCAGTAGTTCCCTGAGTTCCATTGGTACCTTGCGTACCATTTAAGCCCTGAGTTCCGTTAACGCCTTGAGAGCCTACTGTTCCTTGCGCTCCGTTTGTGCCCTGTGTTCCATTGGCGCCTTGAGTACCGACTGTTCCTTGTGCTCCAGTGTCACCCTTATCACCTGTGCGAGCAAAAGTGATGATGATGTCTTCTGTATTGGCAAAACTTCCGTTGCCAGAAACGTAAGAACAACCAACTGTAAAGTAGCCAGTGTTATCTGTAAGGGTTGAAATTGTGTACAACATGAACGCACTTGCATCGTACTTCTTAGAAATACGGAAATGACCCTTGATTGTAGATGTTGAGTCATCAATGGTGTTTAAATAAGAAGATAAGTCTGTTGCGTTATCGTTTGTTGAGTCAATGTACATTGCTGTAGCACCAGCATAAGTAACGTTATTAAGGCGCAAGTTTCCTGTACCTGGGTCAGCATTAGTTGTACTAGTTGAGAAGGTGTAGTCAAAAGATGCTCCACCAAAGTTACCGTCATTACCCTTTATACCCTGTGTGCCGTTGGCTCCTTGGGTGCCGTTGGCTCCCTGAGCACCAGTTGTACCTTGACTACCTACTGTGCCCTGTGAGCCTGTGGTGCCCTGTGAGCCTGTAGTTCCTTGGCTACCAAAAGTTCCTTGAGTACCGTTGACACCTTGGCTACCAACTGTTCCCTGGGAACCTATAGTTCCCTGAGAGCCTGTAGTTCCTTGAACTGTTGGTACAGATGTATCAATAGTATTTCCGCCAGAGTTGTACGTAAATGTGATGTTGTTTTTTGTACCGCTATTGAGAGCAGTTGCAACACGTTCATTTGTAAAATACTTATTTGTAACGCCTTCACTTAACTCATCTGTTGAATCTAAGGCAGCACCAGAGATTAAATTCTCAATGGCGGTTTGATTGAGGTAATAAGGTATCTCAGACCAGTGTGTAGCACCACCAATGCCAATCTTAAACTTTTTTGTGTCGGTCTCAAAACCAATTTCACCTGATGATAAGATTGGGTCTGCAGAAGTCCATTGAGCAGCAGTACCTCTACGTACTTGAATTCTAATTGCCATTAAGCGTTACCTCCATCAAAGGTTGTTTCAAAGACTGTAGTGCCAGGTAGTCCGCCATCTAAGTCAGTAGTGTCATAAGATGAACCAACAATCCCACCGTCTTCTGTGACGGGTTGGATGTTCGGTAAAAACTCTAACCAACTAACTCCGTTGTATACAAAGAAACTTTGGCTTTCAGAATTAAAGTATACGTCACCATCGTACTGACCAGTAGGTTGTACGCTACTGGACAGTACGTTAATAGGGACGAGTGCTTTTTTGCTCATTAAATTACGCCTTTACTACGACCCGATAAGTTTCACCCAATGCTGGAGCAACTGCGAAGCCAATAGTTACGCTATTAGTGTTAATGTAGAGAATGTCTGTTACGACTTCAGATTTAGTTCCTATGTCCCAAACCGTAACCATAATGTCTTCAGTTCCTAGACTGTGTGTGATAGTGAAGGTTGTTGCACTATAAGGACTTACAGGAGTAATAGTTGCTGCATAAGTTCCAAGTTGACCAGATACACCTTGTGCACCCAGTGTTCCTTGTGTACCTAAAGTACCTTGAGAACCAACTAGTCCTTGAGAACCAACTGTGCCTTGGGCTCCAGTTGTTCCCTGAGTTCCATCTAAACCTTGGCTACCAGTTGTGCCTTGGGTTCCATTAGTACCTTGTGTACCATCAAGTCCCTGAGTTCCATCTAAACCTTGGCTACCAGTTGTGCCTTGAGCACCAGTTACACCTTGAACACCGACTGCACCATCTAGGTTTACAGACCAGTACTGAGATGCACCACCAGCGTTTTTAGCGCCAGTTCCAAGTGAACGTGTGCGAACGAATGAGAGTACTCCAGTTCCTGAGTTAAACCCAGAAACAATACCGTATTGAATTTCAGTTACATCGTGAGCAATAACAATGTCTTGACCCACTGTGTAGTCAACATATAAGTCGTTAAGAGTAATTGTTGTTGCGCCAGAGTCTCCAAGTGTTAGTGCAGAGTCAGATGTTGTGGAGTATTTATCTCCATCAAGACCATCTGTACCTTGGGCTCCTTGGCTACCAACGGTTCCTTGACTTCCAACAGTTCCCTGTGTTCCGTCAAGACCTTGTGAACCAACAGTACCTTGGCTACCAACTGTACCCTGTGTGCCATCTAAGCCTTGGCTTCCAACAGTTCCTTGGGAACCAGTTGTGCCTTGGATACCCTTGATACCAGATAGGGACATGTACCAATCAATTTGGTCTCCACTACTTGTACCAGTGTAACCGTCAACATAAACTTGGAATGTAGTTGTTCCAGCACCAGGGGTTACACCTGTGATGTAACCTGTGTAAGAACATGACCCACCACTAACAATAAGAGTTACACGGTTTGGAGATGTATAGCCATCTGGTCCACCATTAACAGTGAATGTTGCGGTTTGACTTACAAAACTTCCATCTGTTGCAATTCCGTATGGGTCATTAATTTCTGCAAAGTATGTTGGGAATGTTGCTCCGATAGTACCTTGGGTACCTTGAGTACCGTCAAGACCCTGTGAACCTACGGTTCCCTGAGAACCTACAGTTCCCTGAGTTCCATCAGTTCCTTGTGTACCATCAAGACCTTGGCTACCAACAGTTCCTTGGGCACCTTGTGAACCAACGGTTCCTTGTGTGCCGTCAGTTCCCTGGGTACCATCTAGACCTTGGCTACCAACGGTGCCTTGTGCACCTGTAGTTCCCTGGGTACCGTTTAGACCTTGAGTACCGTTAGCACCTTGAGCACCAGTAGCACCGATGTCACCAGTACGGGCAAATGTAAAGAGGAGTTCTTCTCCGTCAGTAAATGCTCCTTGACCAGAGACGTAAGCAACTTCTACATCAAACCAATTTGGCGCTGAATCTGTAACACCAGAAATTGTGTAAAGATAAAAAGTAGCAGTATCAAATTTTCTAGAAACTTTTACGTGACCCTTGATGGTAGATGTTGAGTCATCAATAGTTGTTAAGAAGTTAGATACATCGTAGTTACCATCTACAGGATTATCATCCAATGCAATGTGTGTAACTAAAGTTTTATTGGCATTATTAAAGCGAGCATTGTTGTCGCCTGGGTCCGACATAGTTGTAACGTCATCATAGTAATAAGGAACTGTGATACCGCCGAAGTTACCTTCAGCACCTACTGCTCCCTGAATACCGTCAAGACCTTGAGCACCTACGATACCTTGTGAACCTACAGCGCCTTCAGTACCTTGAGTACCATCTGTACCTTGGGTACCGTCTAGTCCCTGACTTCCAACAGTTCCTTGAGTTCCGTCAAGACCTTGGCTACCGACTGTACCTTGAGCACCGTCAAGCCCTTGAGAACCTGTAGTTCCCTGTGTGCCATCAGTACCCTGAGAACCAACAGTACCTTGCGTACCAACAGTGCCTTGGGCTCCTACGGTTCCTTGTACGCCTTGTGCAGCAAGTAGTGTCCAGAAGGTTCCTTCTACAGGAGTATCTCCAGTGTTACCGCCATTAGCATGTTTGCGGTACCAAGTCTGTCCTTGATAAGTTGCTACGTCGCCAACTGCGTATGATGCGCCTGGGTTATAAGCACCAGTAAAGTTCCACAGTGCTGCTGTACCTACAGTTCCTTGAGAACCAACGGTTCCTTGTGAGCCAATAGTTCCTTGAGAACCAATGGTGCCCTGTGAACCTACAGTGCCCTGTGTGCCATTTAGCCCTTGAGAACCAGTAGTGCCTTGAGTTCCGTCTAAACCTTGAGTGCCGTCTAAGCCTTGAGAACCTGTAGTTCCCTGCGCTCCTTCAATACCGACAGCACCGTCAAGGTTTACTGTCCAGTATCCTGGTGTTTCTCCAGCGTTCTTAGCGCCAGTTCCTACAGAGCGAACTTTGTTTAATAACAATGCTCCAGTAGCACTGTTGTAAGTAATAACTTGAGCGTATTGAATTTCTGTTATGTCGCCATTTTTAGCAATAACAATGTTTTGACCAGTTGAATAATCTAAATTAACGCCATCAAGATAAATAGTCTGTGTACCAGAACTTGCAAGAGTTAATGCACTTCCTGATGTTGTGGAGTATACGTCTCCATCTAAGCCTTGAGCGCCATCTGTACCTTGCGTACCATCAAGACCCTGTGCTCCAACAGTACCCTGTGCACCTGTTGTACCCTGCGTTCCATCTAAACCTTGTGAGCCAACAGTACCTTGTGAACCAATAGTTCCTTGCGTACCGTCTAAACCTTGCGCTCCAGTTGTACCTTGAGTGCCATCAGTGCCTTGCGTACCATCTAAACCTTGGCTACCAACTAAACCTTGTGAACCTTCAAGGCCTTGTGAGCCAACTGTTCCTTGCGTTCCATCTAATCCTTGAGTTCCTGTAAGACCCTGAGCACCAACTGTGCCTTGTGCACCTACTGTGCCTTGTGAACCTGTTGTACCTTGTACACCAGCGCTTGTCCATGCAGTACCATCCCATATACGAAGGAGGTGTAGTGTGGTGTCAAAGTAAACTTGACCAGCAACTGGTTCAGCAGGAGCAGATGCGAGGTTTTGAATTCTGGCATTCTGAAGTTCAAGTTTGTTTAAATCAATAGGGGTTAAAAACTTACGTGCCATTTAATTTATCTCCTTAAGATAAAAACGCTTTGCCTGAGAATGCTGCTGAAAACGAGACCGTAAGTGAGGTTGTATTAGTGTACGCAATTTCGCCTTCATAGATTGTACCTGCTGAGTCTATAACAGTGACGTTAGGTTTGAAGCCTAAATTATGAACAATTACCCAAGAGTCACTTACCACATCTTGGATGTGTTCGTAAGAAACTCTGGCTACAGTAAAGTATTTATTTGTTGTACCTTCTGAAAGGTCATCGGTTGTTGTTAAAGCGGAATTTGCAATAAGGTCTTCTACATCTTGAAGACTTACCCCACCACCTTGAATACCTTGAGAACCAATTGTTCCTTGAGTACCAGCACCTGTT